>Ga0307508_10000177_pt1 | contig 77165 bp, 47 predicted proteins | sample 9_EM_MG_FD_203089 | JGI IMG/M metagenome (GOLD analysis project Ga0307508, IMG submission 203089) | Populus trichocarpa ectomycorrhiza microbial communities from riparian zone in the Pacific Northwest, United States - 9_EM | ecosystem: Host-associated > Plants > Roots > Unclassified | place... | reverse complement strand
TCGGCTCATCACATCCTGGGGCTGGAGAAGGTCCCAAGGGTTCGGCTGTTCGCCGATTAAAGTGGTACGCGAGCTGGGTTCAGAACGTCGTGAGACAGTTCGGTCCTCTATCCGCTGTGGGCGTTTGAGATTTGAGGGGTTCATTCTCTAGTACGAGAGGACCGAGAATGACGCACCTCTGGTGTTCCGGTTGTCACGTCAGTGGCAGCGCCGGGTAGCTATGTGCGGAAGAGATAAGCGCTGAAAGCATCTAAGCGCCAAGCTCATCCCAAGATAAGATCTCAATCCGTCGCAAGACGGTGCAAGGTCCGGGTAGACCACCCGGTTGATAGGGCAGAAGTGCAAGCGTAGTAATACGTTCAGCTTACTGCTACTAATGACCTTGCCGGTTTATGCAGATACCAGTTCTAGGCGTTTATTCCACTTCCTTACTTTTCTATAATTTGTTTATTGGATTTTCGTAATTTTCTCCGAAAGGAGCACAAGTTTCCTGGTGACCATATACCGGGGGTTCCACCCGTTCCCATCCCGAACACGGCCGTTAAGCCCCGCGTAGCCAATGGTAGTAGGACGTTAGGTCCCGCGAGAGTAGGTCGTTGCCAGGTTTATGGCCCAGTTCTTCGAAAGAAGAGCTGGGCCTTCTTATTTTACGGGTTAGTATATCGGTGCCGGCCACTGTCCCGTGTCGCGACTCTTTGCCGGTATTCATAACACTCGATGCTTCAGTCCAATTTGAGCATTCAACCGAATATCATCTGGATTGTAACTACTCAGTGGCGCTATTCCGCCTTGGGATATCGAGGTGATGTAAACGCTCAGACCCCTTGGCTGGATGAGCTCGCTGAGTTAGCGACCGATTACATTCAGGCAGTTACCCCACACCCGATGGGGCCCCAAGCACGCGCTTCGCTTTTGACGGGGAAACTCAGTCCCGGGAGTGGAGTGACTGATTATTGGGACTGCTTGCCGAAAGAACATAAGACGATCGCGCACGCGTTACGCGATCGAGGCTACGTCACTGGATTTTTTGGAAAGTGGCATCTCGGGAATCGTGCTAAATCAGATCCATTTGTAGGTGAAAAAATGGCAAAGTCCACGGTGCCGCCCGATTCGCGGGGCGGATTTGACTTATGGGAAGGATTTGAAAGTGGATTCCTTTTAAATGATCCTTGGTTACACGGCAGCAGAATACCGCACCCAACGCTTTTTAAGGGCTATCAGGCAGATGTTCTTGTACAACGAACGCTTGAATGGACAAGTGGCGTATCGCACGCCCCCTTTTTCTGTATCCTGAGTTTGGAGGCTCCCCATCCTCCTTACGGAGCGCCGGCTCTAAATGTTGAAAGGCCAAGTCCCGGTAGTCTTTTGCTTCAACCAAATGTCCCTTTAGGAGGCTCGGTTGAACAACAAGCACGCCATGAGCTTTCTGGTTACTATGCTCATATTCAGGCTACAGACCGATGTATTGGGAAATTAATTACAGGAATAAACCTGAATTCAACAATAGTGGTCTTTACATCAGTGCATGGCGATATGCACGGATCGCACGGAGTATTTCGAAAGGCTTGGCCATACGAAGAGAGCGTACGTATCCCGCTTTTGGTGAGTAATCTTCGTTCTGGGGATCACGCCAAAAGAAGCGAATGGCCGCTTAGCTTGGCAGATCTTCCTCACATGACCCTCGCTTGGGCTGAGGGAAGAGAGTGGCAATGTCTGCGCGATAGCGCGTTGATCAGTATGCCGGTCCGGACGACGATTCCCCTTCAATGTGACCGTTCGTGGCGGGGATTTCGCTCTCCCCGCCATAAGTTGATTTTAAACGCTGACGGCAGTCCCTGGCTCTATTTCGATTTGGAGAAGGATCCCTTTGAATTAAACAATCTAGTGGAAGAGCCATCGGCCGCCGCCGAAATCGCTCGTGCGAGCCAATTGTTGTAACTTCCGTTGTGTTTCATTTGGCCAAGGGTTGTGACCCTGGTTCCGAAGCCTTGTCTTTCGTCAGAGGTATTTCGTGACGAGGAAACGAGGACCCTACGTCGATGGACCAATTCGGTTTGCTCAACGGTCCGCTCAGCTTGAGCTCAAGAATACTCGTGATCGGGTTTATCACGATACCGATTGCCGCAGTGAAAAGACTTCTGCTTTCTTCAAAGGGTTTAAATTTTGCTGTGAAATCGAGATTGTTATTCTTAAAATAGAAATCTCCCTTCGCATCGATTGCAGCACTCGGTCCGGTGATTTTCATATCAGGGAAATGCAGGCGTTCGTTTTCCCAGCGAAAACTCGTGTGAGCTGAATCCAGTTTTAGTGTACTGAAGTGAAACGACAATCCGCTCAAAACCTGCGATAGCAGGCCGAAAAGTTGCACTTCTCCCAGGTTCGCTCCATTTACCGCAGCATTGCCAGTTCCAGCAAATGTCTGGAGGTCGCCGGGCTTTCCCTGCGCAGAAAGTGCAACGTCAATCCGCCCGCCTAACGCTCGTTTGATAATGTCATTGTCTGCTGACGGAGTCGGCTTTCCACTACTCCGTGAGGTTTGGTAATTTTGGATCGCGCGAATCGCGATCGGCAGATCGGCGTTGTTTAGGTATAAATCAAATCCGAGCCGCCGCATTTCTGGCGTGCCGCTTAACGCAGCTTTGCCAGCTCCTTTTCCACCTAGTGCGGAAAATTGAATATCGGTTAGAGTTACATCGGCTCCGAGCACCCGGCCGGATACGGCCAGAGAATGAATTGGGAAACCGTAGTAACGTAGATCGCCGTTGGAGTGACCTGTGAAAGCATACGAGGCGATTGCGTCTTTCCCGCTTCCGGTAATCTGTCCTTGGGCGTGCATCTGTGGTGGTGCTGTGAATTGCAACGTTGATAATACGTCGTCTGCTCTTCCCTCCAACATCCCATGATAGGTTTCCGGATCAATGTTTCCACTGAGATCAAATTCCAGACGATGCATCTCCCGGCTTTCAGGATCGGCGGTTCTTTTCAGCGAGCCCGTCAACGTCTGGGAGCCGCCGGCTCGCCTGCCCTTGAAATCCATGACGTGCGTGAAAAATGGGCGCAAAAATACCGTAGCCTCAACTTGATCGAACGTGCCACCCCATACGCCGGCCGTGTTGGCAACCGCCTTTCCGAAGAACTCAACCTGACTTGAATCTTTCCAACGGCCTTGTACATCGACGTCTCCTTGAGGCAGATTCTTGGAAAAGTCGAAATGGTCATTCCAAAAATCGGTCCACCAGTTTCCTCCGAACCACCCGTTGATTTTTTGTGGGCGCAACTCACCTTTGAGGAGCATGCGATATTCTGATGTGGCGAAATTCATCCAATAGGAGCCGTGACCATAATTGTGTCCCAGTTCGACTTGGGCGTCGTGGGCCAAGAAGTTTTTCCCTTCGATGTCGATTTTGCCTCGCGCAGAAGTGATTTCGACGCCGCGCGAGTTGATTTGTCCGGCCCAGACGCGACCGGAAAATTTTTCAAAATGCCATCCTAGGGCCAATGACGCGTCTGCGACCACTCTTACGGGATCCGAAAAAACAAAATAGGGTGCGGCCCGTGGCGTGTACTTCTCCAGAATTCGATTAATCGCTTTAGGTCTTCCGGTCCCCTCAATCGAGATGAGCGCGCTCTTGTTCTCCCAGTCAGTGTCTGCCCTTAGATCTATCAGCTCATTTTCGATCGTCATGATTACTGCGCCCTTAATCAGCGGCCACTTTCTCAGATCTCCGCGCACAAGCGGAGTCAGAGTCTGCTCACCTTCCGCTTCGACGACCCCAGCTCCAAGCCACCCGTCCTGCGGACGAATTGAAAAACCTTTGGCACTGATTTTCAGGTTCAATGCTCCCTCAACTAACTTCGCAGCGAATAGATCCGGTTGATTAACGTATTTTGTAGCGAAATGGACGTGTGTGATTTGGTCGCCGCCCTGGATCTTGGCGGAAGCTGTCGCCAAAAACTGCCCGAAATCAACGGTGGCACCCCACGGACGTCTGCCAGATTCAGCAGTAAATGCGCACCAAACCATAGTGCTTTCGTCTTTTTTGTTTTCAAATCTGATGTTCAGCGAGGGCTCCTCGAACGCCTCGAAGCGTTCGGTTTTAAGAACTAAATTTCGACCAAATTTAAGAAGCCTTCCAATCACTTCCTGCGGCATGGTTGGGGGTGTAGCCGCTGAGCGCGGGGGAATTGCAATCTCTCCAACCATGGTGATTTTCAGTTTTCCCAGTCGCCCGGTAACTTGATCAACGTGGCAGACTTTGCTTCCGTCATAACGCAGCACAGCAGAAAGATCGCGAATCATCGGCTCGGCGGCACCACTGGGAGATAAGATCGCTGGTAATTGCAACGTTGCGCCTTCGAGCCTGATCTCATCGGGAATCGGTCGGCCGGCTAGGATCGTCCAGAAGCTTCGTCGAATGTATACCAAGCGGGCGAGCAACAGAGGCTCGCTGAATTGCCTCGAGCGTATCTGTACATCCTCAAGTAGGATTTTCCCGGTCGGGTCGAGCTGAGCACGTCCGAAACGAATGGTAAGATCAGCTTCGGCCATTCGAGTTTCTATGCGTCGGAGGACGAAGTCAGGTACCGGCAGCTCTTTCGCGACCAATACGTAGATCAAAATCGCAAGCGAGGCACTCAATGCAAGCCATGCGGCCCAGCACAGGATGGAAACACAGCAAGAGCCGCAAAACCGCAGTCCCGGCTTTAACCACGACTGTTGTGACGATGACACGTGATGACTTCTACGGTTTAGGAGAAGGCGGGGGACTCGTCTGCGCAGGTGAGGCTACAGCTTCCCTGGCACTTGGTGTGGCTGCTGGAAGCCCGGGATCATTTTTTTCGCGATAAATCAGGGTGAAAAGTGCGTCCAGCAATTCCTGGGTGATTTCAAAAACAGCCCCACCAAATTCTGCCGTGCCGGCGACTTGGGTATTTCCGCTGAGTCTTTCAGTGAAGAAAAGTGTCGAGGTCGCGTTCGCTGCGCCTGCACCAGGGGAGGAATAATTGAGGTCGAGCCGGTATTTCCACGGTCGTTGCCCTTGCGGAGTGTCGGCATGGTCGGGATTAAATGCGTCAGCGACAAATTCCTTGGCGCGTAAAGTGCGCAGTTGCGCGAGCAATGTTCCTACAGCTTTTCGTTTTGGTTCTGAATCCTTAGCAATAACGACATCCCACGTGCTTTCTGGCTCGCTGAGTTGATTGATGTAAATGGCCGTTCCGGAATCTTTTTCTGTTAATGAAATCCCTTGGATTTTCACGCCGTCGGGCAGTGTCCGAAGTAAGCGCTGTCTATAATACCGCGCTAGGGGCGGCGTGGCGTTCACAATTTCTGGAGAGATGCTGTACACGAATTGAGCGTTGGTGAGTCGGGCGAACGCAATTTCCTTATCCACCCCGGTGCCGACCTGTAGAGTAAAGCTCCAAGGTTCGGTCCCCTTAGGGCCGCCTCCAGTGCTCAAGCTGATCGTGATTTCGCGTTCCGGGCGATTGAAACCCCAGTTTTCCAGTTGTGCCGATGTGGGTGCGTCGCTGAGGAATTTGATTTTTGTCAGAAGGCGAAGTTTTTGAAGCAATTCATCAACCAACGCGGTATCTGCTTGCGCGGCCAAGGGAGCCTGTCCGCTAAGCCTCACGACGACTTGCCACTGCGGCGTACCAGGGACCAGTTGCTGAAGCGTCAAGCCGGGTTCATTGGGTGCCGTAATGGTCATTCCAGTAACGGTGCGTGGGTCAAAATCGAGTACGCGAGGGTCACGCAGCTCTTCCTGAGCGCTTCGTAAATCATCTAAAAGCGTCGCCGCAATCGGGACGGTAAAAACCGCGGCCTTGCCTTCGATTTTTGCAAAATATTCCTGTTCTGATCCGCCACTTTCTTCGCGAGATTGTTTTGAGCTGGATGATTTGGCAGGAACAGCACCGCCGATTAAAATCGTTTCCTTTCGAGAATTTCCCTCGATGGTCACGCTGAGAGTGGGGGAGCCCAGATTCGCGCGTTCCAAATCGGCGGCGCTCAAATCCGGAAAGTTTGTCGCGCGGAGCGTATTGAGTGCATTGAGCGTGATTTCCACTTTGCTCTTGCTGGCGCGCGCACGAATCGGTGCTTCGAAGCCCCAATGCGAGTTGGCGTCGCGTTGAAGACGAACTTTGAGAGCGGCGGCGTTGACGATATTAAGAGACCTCACTTCAAAAATCGGAATGGTGAAAACCGAATCCGAGCGCAGCGATTCCAGCGGCTGCCCAATGCTATCGGCGAAGCTGCGGGAAACGACGTGAATCCTTGTGCCATCTGGAGAGAGAAGATAGAGGCGATTGGCAATCTCGGTGTTGTCGCCGACTTTCGTGACGTAGGTTTTTCCGGCCGAAGTGAACGTTAGCGTGTAGGTCGGCTTTTCCAAGCCGTACTCGGCAAGGGTTCGTCCGCTCTTCACCAGGTCGTCGACAGAAAAACTAGTTTCGTGTTCGAGAAATTGCAGTTCGTTTAATATCCGGGAAACTGCGTTGGGATTTGCCTGCCATTCGTATGGCTGTGTGAGCCACCATGAGTCTCCGCGCCGTTCGATTTTTAATGCCGGCCCACCCGCTCCATTGGTGCGTGTGATCGAGTCGACAGTGGCGACCTCCGGACCGTATACTTTCCTGCGCGCTTCCAATATTTCGTGTTCGGAAATACGGGGCTTTTCATAATGAAAAATGTAGTAGAAAAGAACCACATTTAGAAAAAGCAAAATGACGGTGACTTTGGAGCGCATGTTAGACGGGAACTTGGGCTTGCTCAGGAGGAGTCAGTTACGGCGGGTCCAATAGACAATGAAACCAATGAGAGCAATTGCGCCGGGCACGCCGAGCAAAAGACCGAGACGCAAGCGCATAAGTTCCTCTTGGCTGAGTGAAAGCTGAAAACGCTGGATCGGGCGGGGCGGGATATTCAGTTTCGTGTCCCTATCAGAGGCCCAACCCACGGTCGCGAGAAAAAGGTTCAAGTTTCCGGCGGTCGCAATGCGGTTGTTGGTAACGATATCACCAGCGCCAAAAACTGCTAGGCGGCCGCCGCGAACACTTAGGGGAAGATTATTTGCGGGCTGCGTTCGCTCCGAAATGACCATCACACCGAGATGCCCCTTGAGGTCTTGGCCGGGAGTATATTCCAAACGCCCCCCGGAACGGTAGTCCGATTCGCCCCATGCAGATTCACTTGTGAAAACGAGACTTTTGACTCGCAGTCCATCGTTTGCTGATCTACCTAAATCATCGCTCACGACCAATGCGCCGGGGCTGACGACTACCGCCAGGGTGTAATTGAGCAAATTCTCGGTAATGTGGCTCACCGGGTCTGGAGCGAACGTCCAAAGCATTAAGTCGTTATTTTCGGTGAGGCTCTTCGGATCCAGATCGATAATCACTTTGTCATAAACGATAATGCCCCAATCAAGGAACAGGTCGTTGAGTCCGTGCGGTCTCGTCGGTTCCACCATGACAATGACACGGCCCGCGCGAGTCTGGAGAAAGTTGCGCAGCAACTCTACTTCGGCGGGTTGAAATCGCGTTTGAGGAGCCGCGATTATAATCAGCCCGTGGTCTGCATCGTCGGGGATCTTTCGCGTGAGGCTTAGGTCGAGGCCCGCTATATCATAATTTCTTTGGGCGAGTTCGACCCCCAATTCTGAAAGGCCACGGACGCGATTGACGTCATCGGGCCGCATCTCGCCGTGGCCGGCTAGGAAATAGATCTTCTTTTTTTCAGCACTCGAGACGTCTAGAATTCCAGCCGTCAACGCCGCCTCTGCGGTAAAGGATTCTTTGTGGGGTTTCGCATCGTGGAAATTGACCCGGTAAAATTCCGGGAGCTTCATTATCCGCACGTGATCTCCGCAGATCAAAACGACGGTGTCTGGTTCGAGTTTAAGTTCCTCGGCTTCTTTTCGGTTCTGATAGACGTCAATTTCGCGAACGATGATTTTTCCTTTGGTGCTATTTTGAGTCGCGTAGGTATATTCACGCAGCAGGCCAGTTATGTCGCGGTACGCTTGTGCCGTTTGTTCGCGATCCTTGTCTTCGGTCAGCGTGACGATGATTTTTACGTCCCGTTCCAAGCCTTCCAAATACGATTTGGTCTCCGCGGAAAGAGAGCGCTGCCGGCTTTTGGTGAGATCGAAACGCCAGGCATGGTTCAACGCGATGTAGTTCAAGCCGCCGAAAAGCGCGAGGAACAGCAATGCTTGTAGAAGCAGATTACTGAGTCGGATCCAGCGCGCGGCACGGAAACTGTCGGCGAGGTGCATGCTCAACTGTTAAGGGTTTTGTACTCCACGCCGAGAATACTGAAAATAAGGGCAAGCACCGATCCGGTAACGTAGAAGAACGCCTGTCGCGTATCGACGACGCCATGAGTGAAATCGTCGACGTGATGAAGAATCTGCAGAGTATCCACCGTCGCCTTGATCGGATGCAGCAGGTCGGTGTTGAGCGCGCTGGTCTGCCCGAGAAAACTTAGCCCAAAAATGAGACCGAACAAAATGGTGAACGTCAAAATTGCGGCGACCTCGTAACTGCGCGTCAGAGCGCTGGCTAGAATTCCCACTGAGATGAACAGCAGACCGCTCACCGCGATAAAGAGGTATCCTCCAATTAGTGGTCCGGAATCCAGAAAACGCACGTCGCGGGCGTAGACATGCAGAATATAATGAAATCCAAGCGTCGACGCCCAAAGCAGCAGATAAAAAATATACGCAGCGGAGAATTTTCCCAGCACGACTTCTGCCGTGCTCACCGGTGAGGTGAGGAGTGTTTCGAGCGTTCCCAGACGACGCTCTTCGGCAAAACTCTTCATTGTAAGTGTGGGTACCATGAAAAATACCGGGATCCAAAACGAACTGAAGAAGATGATTGCCGGTGCATCTTCCAGGGCTTCCTTGCTGTATTGGTCGAGGATCACTGTGAAAATTCCCCCCATCACGAGGAGAAACAACACCGCGGTTACATAAGTGATCGGGCTGAACAACAGCGCGCGGATTTCCTGGGAAAGAATGGTGAAATAGTGGCGCATGACGACGTCAGGTATTGGGCAACGGACCACGATTTTCCTGGATGTTTTTCTTGTCGGGTAGGCGGGCATCCCAACTGCGGCGTGTGGCCGCGAGAAAAACATCTTCAAGTGAAGGCTGCGTGTGGCTCAAGGAGCGGATCCGATAGCCTTGGGTTGGGAGAATCTGCAAAATTTTTTCTCCCAGATCGGCGGTGGCTTCCGTCATGAGCGTAACGATCGAAAAACCGTCAGTCGCGGGCTCGCCGATCGAAACGCTTTTCAGCGTCGGTTCGATGGCGGTCAGGTGTGCAGGCAAGGCCGCGAGATCACCCGTCAGCTCAAGGCGGTAACTGGTGTGACCGAAAATCTCATGGCGCAATTCCGCCGGCGAGCCCTGTGCCACAATCCGACCGCTGTTGATAATCAGTACGCGGTCGCACGTTGCTTCGATTTCCGGCAAAATGTGGCTTGAGATAATCACGCTCATCCTTCCGCGCAGACTGGCGATCAAATCGCGAACGATGATGATTTGATGCGGATCGAGTCCGATCGTCGGCTCGTCCATGATGATTACTGCAGGCTCGGCCAGGATTGCTTCGGCGATCCCCACGCGTTGTTTGTTGCCTTTGGAGAGGCGTCCGAGAATTCGGTGGCGGTTGCGCTTGAGGTCGCAGAGTTCAAGCACTTCGTCGATCCGTGATCGCAGCTTTGCCCGGGACATTTCTTTTAACCTGCCGCGAAACCAAAGATATTCCGAGACGCGCATCTCCTCTGGCAGTGGATTATTTTCCGGCATGTAGCCGATGAATCGTTTGGTTTCCTCGGCCTGACTTGCGACCGGCAACCCGCAGATTCGGACCGAACCCGACGTGGCGGGCATGTAACCCGTCAAAATGCGCATCGTGGTGCTTTTGCCCGCGCCATTGGGACCGAGAAGTCCAATGATCTCTCCGCGTTTTACGCTGAAGCTGAGATCGTTGACGGCGTTGAGTGATCCATAGCTTTTTTTGAGATGTGAAACCTCAATCGTGATGTCTGGAATTTCGGCCATTCGGCGGGTAGTAGGGCGGCGTGTTATTTACACGGGGATTCCGTGCAGCGGGCAAGCTTCCTAATCACCTCTTTTAACGAAGTTCCTTCGCCAAAGTTACCTCGCCAGCGCGAAATCGTTCGGTTCGGCCTGATTCGACCCGCACCAATAGTGAGCCTTCCTTGTCGATCCCCGTGGCGGTGCCGGCAATCGTCCGGCTTCCTTGCACTACAGAGACGGCTTGGCCGCGGAGAACATCGTAGCGCAACCAAAGTTCCTCGAATTTTTCCTGATAATTCCCTTCCACAAACTGCGTGTATGCCGCAAGAACACGCCCGATCAGTGCGGCGGCGAATCGGTTGACATCCACGCGTTCACCCGTGGCTTCGGATAAAGAGATTGCTGTGCGCTGAAGATCCTCGGGAAGGTCTTTCTGTTCAACATTCAGGTTGAGTCCCAGCCCGAATACCAGCTCCCGAATCTGATCTGCGTCGATTCGCGCCTCGGTGAGCATCCCGCCAGCCTTGCGTCCATTGACGAAAAGATCGTTTGGCCACTTTAACCCGGGCGTGATTTTGCAGAAATTCGTCACCAGCTCGCAGATATTAAGTCCCATCCAGAGGGTGAAATCCTGCATGCGCCCGGGCTCCAGTTCCGGACGGAATACGAAGGTTGAATACAGGTTTCCGGCGGCTGGGCTGTGCCATACGCGGCCCCGCCGGCCGCGCCCCTGGGTTTGTGCAGCGGCTAGGATTACGAGTGGTACAACGCAGTTATTTGCGAGCTGGCGCTCTGCCTCGCTGTTGGTGCTGTCGACACTTTCAAGACAAATGATATTGGGAGGACTCGATCGCCCGGTGAGATAAGCTTCGACCAGAGCGGGATGCAATTGCAGGGGAGGCGAGGCCAGCTTATATCCGCGACTGCGTACCGCTTCGAACGTGAATCCCTGTTTGGTCAGTTTTTGCAGCTGCATCCACACCGCAACACGGGAAATGCCGAGCGACTTCGCCAACCGCGTGCCGGAAACAAAACCCGACTCCGCGGCCAATAGTTCTCGTAGGATCGTTACTTCAGTCAGAGGCATGAAAATTTTGTCGCGACGACAGACCATTAATTAATCATAGAAGAATGAGTGAGCAAATGACATTTGCAGATTTCCTCGCTTCTACTGCCGGGGACAGTTCGCCTCCATCGCGTCTGTCTCAGGAGCTAGCGGCTATGTGGCACGACCGGCGAGGCGACTGGGAGGCGGCTCATAATTTGGCGCAGGCTGCGGGCGGCAGAGACGGTGCCTGGGTGCACGCCTATCTGCACCGAAAGGAGGGCGACGAGGGGAATGCAGCGTACTGGTACCGTTCCGCGGGTCGACCGGAAACGACAAACTCCCTCGCCGAAGAATGGGAGAACATCACACGGGTGTTGTTGAGCGAAACGAAAAGCGGGAAATGAGCCGGATTATGGCCGGTTTACGGCGTCGCGAAGCGCCTTGGCCTGTTCGGGATCGTTGACTTCAACGACCTTCGCCATATTGAAAACGTCTTCAGCCGTCTGCGCTCGCAATTCGCGATTGCGCTCTTCGCGTGCCCGTTCGGCTGCCGAAACTCCGCCAAACCACGAAGGCAGGGTAAACTTGTTGAGGACATTCCGATCAAGCGAACTCAGTTTCTCTTTCGCGAGTTTGTCGTTGTAGGCTTTAGTGCTCATGATCACGTCGTCTGTGAGCCGCGGGCGTTTACGGGGCGTGACCGTCACCTTTTTGAGGTGTAAAATTTCCGGATCAGTTGGTACCGCTGCAGAATCAACCGGTGAAACGCCGGCAGCCGGTGCGGTCTCTGTGGCCGTGGCAGCAGGCTTTTCGGCTGCTTCCGCCTGAGGCGCATATTTGGGCAGTTTATCCGTTAGTTTTTGAGAAACCTCGGGGGAAAGTTTCACGCCGGTCGTCGGTTCATTGACGATTTTTTCCGCTTCAGGAGAGGGGGGCGGACTTTCCTGCGCGTTGACCGTCAAAGTCGCTGCCAATGCAAGGGCGAGGAGGGCGGATTTCATGATACTTATGTGGACAGGTGGTATGGCGTAGGGTGCGAAAAAACCGACAACAATCTCCGTCAAAAATCAGTGTTCAGAGGTAGGCAGACTGCCAGGCGGACGTGTAAGTTCGCGTTTAAGCAGAGCAGCTTCCTTTGGATCAAGTTTTTCTACTTCCTTGATAATGCCCAGTAGCCGATCCGTTTCCGCGGCTACTTTGGCGGTCCGGTACGCGGCGCGCGCCCGTGCCGAAGGAGGTGCGGACACGAGTGGAATAAACCAGCCGTTCAAGGCCCATTCAAAGTCGGTCATCGAGGTTTTATAGGCGACCATGGCTTTTCTCTGCACCTTTTCCTCGCTCAACCAGAGGTCGGGATCATTTCCTGGAAGCCGTTTTTCATTTACCACGATTTTGGGCAATATGAGGACGTCGGCGTCTGTTTCCACCTCTGGAACGCTGTCATCGGATCCGGATTTGTTTTTGCTGTCGTAGGCGGGCAGCTTGGCGATGACTTCCTTCCTGATGTGCTCGGAGAGTTTGAGTTTGATTGGTTCTTCAGCAAAACAGGGCAGCGCCACACCGACAGGCAATAGTAACCATAATCCGGCCAGTTTCATGGGTTGCCGTATTGGGACAGCATCCCTTGAGAATGTTCAGATCGATTTCGTAAAACGCAGCGTCCGACTTTCGCCGGCGCGATTACTTTGCCAGTTCTGCCGCGCGTGCGTGTAGGCGTGGCCAGTGCATTTCGGGGATAGCGGGTCCGAGATGCTGAACGCATTCTGCGCCCAGCGCTGAACCGAGCGCGCCAGCCGCCGCCGCAGAATATCCCTTCAAGTAGCCATATAGAAATCCGCCTGCCCATGCGTCGCCTGCGCCGGTGGTATCGACCACCGTTGTCACTTTGACAGGTTGTATGCGATGCAGTTCTTTCCCATGCGCGACCCACGCCCCTTCCTTGCCGATTTTCACCGCCCCAATTCCGCCGAAGCTGGCGAGCCTCCGAGCTTGGGCATCGTACGGATCATCGGTTTGGAAGAGCGCACGGATTTCATCTTCGTTGGCGAATACCACTTGGACGCCTTCTTTCAGTTGAGCGAGAATCCAATCGCGCGCGACATTGACGACTTCAAATGAGGCCAGCTCCAAACTGATCGTGCAACCCGCAGCTCGCGCTGTAGTCGCGACTTTCTCCGCGAGTGAAGGATTGAACAGCAGGTAACCTTCAATATGAGCGTGGCGGGCCCCCTTGAAATCCTCGACGGAAATTTCATCAGGACTGAGGGTCATTGCTGCGCCGAGGTGGGTACGCATGGTGCGTTGCCCATCGGGAGTCACCATCGATAAACAACGGCCATTCGGCAAGGTGGCTCGTTTGAAACGTGAACCGTCGGCCCCGGTCGCGACAAAGTTAGTCAAATAGTCTTCCGCGGTGATGTCGCGCCCGATTTTCCCCACAAAAGTCGATCGCAGCCCCAAGCGCGTGGCGCCCAGGACAGCGTTGGCGGCGGAGCCACCGGGAGTGATCGCCACTTTTCCGCCGATCTTTTCGATCAACGTCGCGATGTCGTTGTCGTCGACCAGAACCATGCCGCCTTTTTCGCCCGCGACATGGCTGGTCAAAAACGATTCAGGTACGTGGGCGAGCAAATCCATGATGGGATTGCCGATGCCAATGAGATCAAACGAATGCGATTGGGTCATGGAAATCGAAAAAAGCCGCACCGCGTTTAGCTCACGGTCAGATTGGTCGCGAGAATCGGATCGTCGTCGACCTCGATCAAAATTGAATATTCACCCGCCTGCTCGAAGCGGAGATTTCGGAGTTCATTGATCAGATTGATGCGATGAAGCGGACTGAGCGATTCGAAGTCGCGGTTCAACAATTCCGTTGGATTGATTGGATCGAGACCCAGGGAAATTTTGATTTTATGCTGGCCCGGCTGAACATCCGTCAGGGTAAGAAACCACACCATGTACGGGTGCACCACTGGAAACCCCCGCGCCTTAATATTCGCAAATACGCCGAGCAGGGTGTGTTTGCCCGTCGCGGGGTCGATATGGACCGCGTCGCAGGTTATCCAGGCAAGGAGTGAGGGTTTTGACGGCACCCGGGCACCATGGGCGGAGGGGCCGAAGCGGCAAACTATTTCCTCGTCTCTTCACTGCGGATATCGACGACGGGTCACCTTTTTCTTGTGTATGGCTTGGGGCCGGTTTTTACCAATAGGCGTGAAGTATATTTTTGTCACAGGCGGTGTGGTTTCATCTTTGGGCAAAGGGCTCACGGCGGGTGCGCTCGGCGCTTTGTTGGAGATGCGTGGCCTCTCCGTGCGCATCCAAAAATTCGATCCCTACCTCAACGTCGATCCGGGCACGATGAGTCCCTATCAGCACGGTGAGGTGTACGTACTGGATGATGGTGCAGAAACCGATCTGGACCTTGGGCACTACGAGCGTTTCACCTCCGGCAAACTTTCCCGGCACAACAGTCTTTCATCCGGCCAAGTCTATGAAAGTGTCATCGCGAAGGAGCGTCGCGGTGATTACCTGGGCAAGACCGTGCAGGTGATTCCGCACGTCACGAACGAAATCAAGGAACGCATCTACAAGGGTGGCAAGGGCGTCGACGTTCTGATTACCGAAATCGGCGGTACCACGGGTGACATTGAGGGACTGCCGTTTCTCGAGGCCTTGCGCCAGTTCGCGATCGAGGTCGGTCCGCGCGATTGTCTTTTTATTCACGTCACGCTTGTGCCGTTCGTCGCCGCAGCGGGTGAACTCAAAACCAAGCCCACTCAGCAAAGCGTAGCCAAGTTGCGCGAGATCGGTATCCAGCCCCAACTGCTGGTGTGCCGTTGCGAAAAACCGCTGACGGCGGAGATGCGTGAAAAGCTTTCGATGTTCTGTAATGTTCCGGTGAAGGCGGTATTTGCCGCCGAGGATGTCGAGTCATCGATCTATGAGCTTCCGCTGATGTTGCAGAAGCAGGGCATGGATCAATACGTGTGCGATCTGTTCGGCATCAAGACCCGCGTTCCCTCGAAAAATATCTGGGTCGATATCGTGAAGCGCATCAAGTCGCCGAAGCATGAGGTGAAGATCGGTGTTGTCGGCAAATACATCGAACTGCAGGACGCGTACAAATCCGTCTACGAATCCCTTGCTCACGCCGGCATCGCTAACAATGCCCATGTCGACGTCGTCCGCGTGGACGCTGAGGATCTCGAGACCAAGACGGGGTTGTCGCAACTAAAGAAGCTCGATGGGATTTTGGTTCCCGGTGGTTTCGGTGACCGTGGCACTGAAGGTAAGATCGCCGCCGCCAAATTCGCCCGCGAAAAGAAAATTCCGTACTATGGTTTGTGTCTCGGACTGCAAATCGCCGTGATTGAATTTTCGCGCAATGTGCTCGGTCTGAAAAAAGCGAATTCCATGGAGTTCGATGAGAAAACCCCGGAGCCGGTCATCGCGCTTATGGACGAACAGCGCAATGTCGTCCAGAAGGGCGGTACGATGCGCCTGGGCGCCTATACCTGCGATCTCAAGCCCGGCACACTTGCCCGGAAGGCTTACGGCCAAACCACCGTCAGCGAACGTCACCGCCATCGTTACGAGGTAAACAACGACTACATCGATCGCCTCGAGAAGGCGGGCATGATTATTTCCGGTTGGAATCCCAAACGCGGTCTGGTGGAGGTTGCCGAGCTCAAAAATCATCCATGGTTCCTCGGTGTGCAATGTCATCCCGAGTTTCAGTCGAAGCCCAACCGGGCCCACCCATTGTTCGCGGCATTTATAGGTGCAGCGATTAAGAACCAGCGTCGCAAATAGCCGATGATTTTCGATCCCAAGAAACTGCTGCTCCTGGCGGGGCCTTGTTCGCTGGAAAACGAAAAGATCTGCCGCGCCGCGGCAGAAACTCTTGCCACGCTCGCGAAAAAACATCCGGAGCTGAATATCGTTTTCAAAGGCTCGTTCGATAAAGCGAATCGAACGTCGCTCAGTGGCGATCGCGGTCCGGGCATGGAAGAAGGCCTCGCGCTGCTTTCGCTGATTAAAAAAGACTACGGATTTCCGGTCGTCACGGATTTTCACGAGCGGCAACAAGCTGCGGTGGTGGCCGAGGTGTGCGATGTGCTCCAGATTCCCGCGTTTCTCTGCCGGCAAACGGATTTGCTCCTCGCAGCGGCGGCGACGGGTCGGGTCGTTAACGTGAAGAAAGGCCAGTTTTTGTCGCCGCAGGAAATGGAATTTGTCGTTAGCAAACTGAATCAGGGAAAAGCGAAGGAAATTTGGCAAACGGAGCGCGGCACGACCTTTGGCTACCAAAATCTCGTCGTCGATATGCGGTCCTTTGCGCAGATGAAAGCACTCGGCGCCCCGGTGATTTTTGATGCCACCCATAGCGTGCAACAGCCCGGAGCAGCGGGTGGAAAAACGGGTGGACGTCGTGAATTTGTGCCTCCGCTTGCACGGGCGGCGCTTGCTGCGGGTGCAGACGGCTTGTTTATCGAAACGCATCCTGATCCAGACAAAGCGATTTCTGACGGCCCGAATCAAATTCCCACTTCAGAAATGCCCGCACTTATCGCCTCCTGCCTCGCTGTGTGGAAAGCAGTGCGCGAGTAGGGCTTTCAACTGTCGATGGACGGCGAATACAGCTGAAAGCCGCGAATTGACCGCGCTCCTCCGATGCGCATGGTTCAGCCAGCAATTTAGTCATGTCCACTTTCATCATCGATGTTCCAATGCCCGCCATGGGCGCGACTGTGAGCGAGCTCACGATTATCAATCTGTCTGTCACCCCGGGCACGAAAGTCGCCAAGGGCCAGAAGCTGGCAGAGCTGGAAAGCGACAAATCGGCATTCGATTTCGAATCTCCCGCCGATGGCAACATTCTCGAAGTTCACGGCAAGCAGGGCGAAGTGAAATCTTCCGGACAGTTGCTATTCCGTATGGAAACGGCGGATCAAAGTCTGAAACACCTGGAAGTGAGCGCACCGAACCCCGTCGCATCTCCAGCCGCTCCCGTGACTGCGACGGTTGCTGCTGCGCCGAAGAATTTGGTGTGGACGCCGCGAGCGATCAAAATGGCGCAGGAAGCAGGTCTCGATTACACGAAAATCTCCGACATCGGAGCGACCGGTCCCGGCGGGCGGGTTTCTGGCGATGATGTCACCAAGTACCTTGCTGCCAGGAAGGGCTGAATCAGCTGGTTCCGCAAGCCGGCTTGATCATCACATCGGCGAACGGCCTCGTTGAAGCGAGCCCTCATCGATCAAGAGCGAGGACTGAGAAACCAGCGTTTAGCTGTTTTGCAGTTCGTTACTCAGGATACTGAGTGCATAAATAGCCGCCGTATCGCTGCGTAGTACCAGCGGCCCAAGAGTGATTGGCTGAAACCCAGCAGTGATGGCTGTTGTGATTTCCTGCGGGGAAAAATCGCCTTCAGGTCCGATCAGCCAGACGACTTTGCGAGGAAGTGCACCGGCATGTTTCTCGCGATAATGTTGCAGGGCCACATTGAGCGTCGTGGTTCCGGCGTGAAGGCTCGCCACCAATTTTAGATCGTGGTTGTTGGCCGATGACACGAACGTGGCAAAATTTTGAATGGAGCGAATTTCGGGGAGCCAGGGATTGCCGCATTGTTTGGCCGCCTCGATTGCGGCAGTACGCCATTTTTCGACTTTTTTATCCGCACGATCACCATCGAGATGAACTTGTGTTCGTTCACTCAATAGAGGAACGATGCACGCGGCCCCAACCTCGGTCGCCTGCCGCACGATGTCGTCCATGGTTGCACCTTTCGGTAGCGCTTGGACGAGGGTGATCTCGTGAGGTAAAGGTTTCGCGACGCGAATTTCGCGCACACGAAGAACAGCGGCATTTTTGCTGGGCTCGACGCATTCGGTCGTCCACTCGCGTCCACGTCCGTCGAATGCGACGACCAAATCTCCGCGACTGCAGCGATTCACCGTTACGAGATGATGACTTTCCTCCGCATTGAGACGAATCTCCGCGGGCTCGTGCCCGGCAGGCTGACAGTAGACTCGAAAGTCCGGCATGGCGCAAAGGTGTCAGGTCCAGACAGAAAACGTCAACTGCGGGTCTGCGTAAGAACTGGCAGCCCGGTCGGTCCACGCGTGTGCGCTACTCTTCGTGGGTGCAGAACGTAGACTCAACCGGGCTGAATCCATTCACAAGGCGCGGATGCTCAAATCTTGGTCGAATAGAGCGCGTCGGAGGTGGAGAGGAAAAGGGGCGACCGGCCGGGAGCCGAAGCGTCCAACGAAACCATGGGCGTCGATTCACGGCTTGGTTTCGCCGGAATTTTTCTCGCCTGGCGAGTATCGTGGATTTGCGTCAACAAGGACGGCACGGTCAAAAAAATGATTTTCAGATCCAACCAAAAGGAAAATTCATGAGCATACTGGATATCGAACCGGATCATTTGCTCGAAAGTCGTGCGGTTTTTTCCGGAAACCTGCCAAAGTCCCGTCAGGCCCGGCATCGCGTCGCAACGCTTAAGCTGCCACGGGAGGTATTGTTCGAACTCGCCCGGAATGCATGGTCGCGGCCCGACCAGACTCATTTCGCCGCGGAGCACGTTGATGAGCTGCGGTAGTTCGTCCAAGCCGGACGCGCGTAACAACCAGGCGCCGGGGAGAAGTCGGGAATCACCCCGGGCATCGAGTTTAACCATGGGAGCATTTGTCCCGATCAGTTCCTTGAGATATGTCTGATGGACGGCGGTGTCCGACCCCAATTTCATGGTGCGAAATTTGTAAATCATAAACCGGCGGCCGCGATGTCCGACGCGTTCTTGTTTGAAAAACACGGGTCCGGGCGACACGCAGCGAGTCACGATGGCCATCGCGAGTGTGCAGATCGCAAAAACCGGAAGTGCAATCGTGCAGCAAGCGAGATCGATGACGTGTTTCCAAACGGGGAGGGGATATCTGGAGGAGCTCATGGCGATTAAAATCGAGGGGGCTTCGGAAATGAGGCGGTTATCTTTCAATGCGAAATTACTCGGTCTGAAACGATCACCGTGGATTTTTTTCTGACATTGAAGCGGCGTGTTGCCGCATAAACCAGTTTCCTAAGTGGCTACGGTGTAGCGTTGCAGTGATTTTCCCGGGCAGGCTGTGATTGAATCTTCACCACAGCCTGCCTTGGTTTTGGCGGTCGCGATTGCTTCCCGGTAGGAAGCAATGATGTCATGACGGAATCGCGGACGGGTTGGGTGCCCGCGGCGCCATCGTATTGCGCGAATTGCTTTTGAGAGCGGGTACCGGCAAGGCATGGCCGGAGGGTACTGCAATGAAATCTCTGCAGGGCAGGGCGGCATTCGCCCAATTCTCCGCCCTTCTCAGGGAACCGAGAACTTTCGATAAAATTTCGCGCTCCCATGTCGTTTTTTCCGCGGAGAGGGCGTTATGAAATTTTGCGGGTTCTGAGCCGGATTTGTTTCCTGTTCTCGTGCGGCAATGGGCGCAGTTACCGATTTTATTCGCGGACTCACACGTGCAGGCACTGGCTAGCTCGTTCCGTATTGAGTGTGCACAGTTGGTTTTCTCATTGTCTTCTACAGGTAGTTCGACCGATCCGCCAAATGTCATACCCGTTGAGGTGGCGATTAACGTGGTGTGTTCCAGCCGTGCTCCACCGAATAATATTTCAGGCAAAGGGCTTTCGAGCACGAAACTGTGATCGTCGATCGCGACCCCGCCAAAACGGGCGGGATTCATGTAACCAGTGATGGCGTCCTTGACGAGGTCGGTGACGAATTTCGGAACCAGGGCACCGAGCTTGATCGCAAGCGTCCAACTTACCGTGCTTCGCAATAATTTCGCATCGGTGGTCATCAGTGAAAAATCGCAACCGATCGTCCCGCTTACATCGCCTGCGATCGGCTCCCCGACCTGTGGGGCTTTGCAGGAATAGTCGAGATCGACATGGGGAACGTTGTGCGAAGGGCGCCAGTGCGCGTCGATGACCAGTGAAGTGATATGCGACGTGAAATCGGTTGGCAGTTTTGATTTTGCCAGCTTTTCCACCGCGGACCCGTCGAGAAACAGTCCCCATTCCTGTCCCGCAGGCAGACGCGCCGTCGCCGCTCCCGCTGGTTCGAAACGCACGGTTACGACTCCGGCGACGAGATCCACCCGGGAGAAACGCGGAATTGGTACGCCTAGTTTTTTAAAGACGCCGCTTAAATCGGAAGTGAAAGGCGAACCAATTAGCGAGATGAGAGCATCTTTGGTGGCAGCGGCATTTGCATCTAAAGACGCGTCAATTAACCCGAGGTCCACGTCGATGCACCGCAGAGTGACGATTGCTCCTGTCGCGGCGAGTTCGAGAATTGCCATGGCCCTGGTCTGGGGGTGAATCGCTTCGGTGGTTGAGTCATTTACCTTGGTCAGGACTTTACGTACGTGGACAAAAGAGATTTCGAGAGGCACCTGCAGGCGCACGGCCGCGTTCGTCGGCGCGGTGGCGACTGGCGCGGACGCGATGGCGACATGCTCGATGGGAGTTGGGTCAAAACTTGCGCTCAGCAATTTTGCCTCGATCGCCCGGGCCACAATTGAGCCAAGGATCGATGATTGAATTTGTAATTCGGAGCTCATGAATCGTTTCTCAGAAAAGGCGCGACGGCGTTTGCGGGAAAAGAGAACCTTCTCGGATTGGTGGAGCCGTTGGCAGATGCAGCGGCGGCGTTATTTACTCTTTGAGACGACCCAATCGAGTGCTGCGGACGAAAGCCGCGCGGCTGCGTGCTTCGACGCGCGCAAAGATTCTCGGGTCAGCGTTGACGAGTGCGCCGGGAGCAGCACGGAAACGATCGCTGAGATTTTCTGAACGGAAGGCCCAGCGCTCCCGACGCGCGCCTGAGCTCAATGAATTAACACCATACTTAGACCTGAAATCGATGGCTACGATCTGCGTGCCAGGGATGAAAAACGGGGAGACGATACGGTGAGGATATGCTTTCATGGAGAGTGGATGCAGGCGCGAAGCCTGCCGATCCATTCTCCAAAGCGAAATTTACCGCCCTAAAGCGATCACCGTCCGGGAACAATTTCCTGTCCGCCGCCGCGCAGACGTTTGATTTCCGTGAAGAGCCACGCCCGCGCGTAACTCCAATCACGGCGGGCAGTTGGCTCGGAAATTCCGAGTACGGCCGCCGCTTCCACAAGCGTAAGACCAACAAAGTAGCACTGTTTCACCAGCTCGGCTTTCCGGGCATCGTAACGTGCGAGAGCGTCGAGAGCTTCGTGTACGTCGAGCAGTTCCGCATCATTTTCCCAAGGCGTGGCGGATTGTCGCTCAATCGCATCCGAGCTGGTGCGGACGAATTCTCCTCCGTGTCGCTGGGCTTGGCGGCGACGGGCACGGTCGATCAATATCCGGCGCATGGCTTCCGCCGCAGATGCGAAGAAATGAGCGCGATTTTTCCAGTCCGGTTGTTCATCGCCACCGAGGCGCAACCACGCTTCATGTACGAGAGCGGTCGGCTGGAGTGTCTGGCCGGCTGATTCATTGGCCATTTTAGCCGCCGCCAATTTTCTCAATTCCTCATAAACGAGCGGCAGTAATTGATCCGCCGCTTGAACATCGCCCTTCTCGATCTTTTCCAGAATTATGGTGATGTCGTGCTGCACGAAAGGTTGATAGCAAAAACCCACCGCCGAAAGAAGCGCCAATTTTGGCTGACAGGTTCGAGAGGAATTGACGCTTTTCGCACCACGGGGGCCAGACCGGGCGCGAATTTGGGATTGCCGATCATCTGCTACCGGGCTCGCCGACTTAGCTCAATGAGGTTCGCCATTATCGTGGATCATCGATGGATCGATGATCCCGATTTTTCCGTCGGAACCGCGCTGGACGAAAATCGAAAACTTATATCGGACGTATTTCTGTCGGTCACGATAGCTGTCTGTTATCGTGATGGTGTGACACTTCAACCCCTGCTTTTTTTGGGGAAAATTCACAAAGCCGAGCCTGAGTTCGTCGCTCTTGCTTTCGCCATCCCGCACGTAAGAAATCCCGAGCGGATAATAGCGTTCCCGATCCTCACGCGTGGAAGTCAGAGTGAACTGGAGTGTTACCCCCGGGGGTTTTATATAAAGAGTATCTTTCTCCAATCGGACCCGTTTGGACTCCCGGCTTAAACTCATTTGATAATCGGTGACGGCAGATTTTTCGGAAAAAACGTCACGGAAATTCGTGACGGCGAGCTGCACTTTGACGACTCTCGAGTTTGTGTGAGACGGTCGGTAACGGGCTTTTTTCATATGGGTGTTTGTCAGCGGGATTATGGTTGAGGAGTGGAAAGTTGCATCTCTCGGGGCCAAGCTTCAACCGGGACGTATCCAAGCTCGGTGAGTTCTCTGGCAATGGCAACCGCTTCCGCGGTGCGACCCAATCGAAATTTAGCTCGCGCGGCTGGATCGAGTAACCGCCGGTCGTGACTATTTTGAATCTGGGGTTCTACTAATTCCAGAGCTCGCTGCCAGTGGACTTTGGCCGTTTCGGCGTCTGTTCCCATGGCAATCTCTCCCGCAATGATATGCGCGAGGGCGCATTCTCCCAGAACCCCATTGGTTGCTTTGCCTTCGCGGGTTAGTTTTTCTGCCAACTCGATGGCTCGCGCTGCTGCGATCGCAGCGTCGGTACGATTTGCGGCTCGCCTCATCTGAGCGTCCAAACGACGTGCTGTTGCAAGCTGCCAGGTAAAGCCGCGTCCGGAAGGTTCACTTGCGGATAAGCTCTCAAGTTGAGAAGCTATTTCGTCGACCGCCTGCGTCGCCGCGGAAATTTTCCCCGTTTTCCAGGCGACTACTGCTTCTTTGAGCTGCATATTGAGTTTTGCATATTTCCACCTGCGGTTTCCGGGGTCGAGGGATATGAGTTCGATTAGCAGTTGCCGACTTTTTTCCAGCGCTAAAGTAGCGAGAGGGATTTGCCCAGTAGCGATCGCGAGGTCTGCTTGATATAACAGCACATTGGAAAGTAAGTAGCGCCATCGCGCGTTGCCTGCGTCTTTTTGTGCGAGTTGTTCGAGCAATTTTGACTGGATGGAATATTCCCTGGCCGCGTCTGTGTACTTGCCTTGCTGTTCGGCCAGATCGCCCAGCCACGAATGAACGTCCGAAATGCGGAATGAAATTTCGAAATCTTCAGGATGTGCCGCGATCAATTCCTCCAAGGTTTTTAGCTCCGATATGAATTCACTTTGGGCGGTTGCGAATTCGCCGCGTTCCGCTTGAAGGCTGGCTAGGTTATGTTGACCATGGGCGAGTTCACTGCGGCCTCTGGCACTTGCGGTATCCAGCGAGACGAGCGCGCGGGCAGTGTCACGGTATTGGGTGTACCAATTTTTTGCAGACGCAAGATCGCCCCGGCGCCACTGAACAAATCCATTCCAATACTCAGCCTGGCCACGTTCGAAAAGCATATCGCCGTCATTGGGATGACGGGTGACCAGTGCGGAAGTATATTTGTAAGCTTCCGAAAAGGCGGTCGCGGCCTCGGTGTAGCGGGCTTGGTCCATGCGGATTTCGCCGATCTGCGTCAGCGCTTTTGCATATCGGGCGAGTGACGGATCGTCCATCCCTTCGGCTTTTCGCGCCGAGAAATAGGCGGTGGCCTTGTCGCCCACCGATTCCAGCACGTCTAGGCGGCCGACCTTGGCGACCTGGGTGCGTAAGTCTCCGAGCATAAATCCGAGCAAATCCTCGGCGCGGGCACGTTCCTCGATTGCTTTGCGGCGCTCCAGATTGGCGACGTGTTCAGCGCGTTTGGCGCGGGCGGCTTGCGTGGTGCTCGCAATCGTTCCTGCCACCAGCGCGAACGCCACTGCACCAACGGCCGTTACGGTGAAACGGTTTCGACGAACCAGCCGGCTGATCCGGTAGGCCGTGGTTGGCGGACGGGCGCTCACTGGTTCGTGTTGCAGGTGCCGCTGGATGTCCATCGCCAGACCGCTGGCGGTTTCGTACCTGCGATTGCGGTTCTTCTCGAGGGCCTTCATTACGATCCAGTCGAGATCACCGCGTAAGAGCACGGACAACTGCGCCGACGCGAGGCCCCGCTGGCGCGCGATAGTATCGCGATCGCCGTCGGCGAGGGTGTTTAGCCGTGTCGATGGACGCAGCGGCTCGACCTCCCTGATGATGCGACGAATTTCGTCGAGTCCGGCCTGAAAGAGCGATTTCGGATCGAAGGGCGGGCGACCGGTTAGCAGTTCATAGAGCAACACCCCGAGTGAGTAAATATCGCTGCGAGTATCAATATCGATGCCGCTCATTTCCGCCTGCTCGGGACTCATGTAGGCAGGCGTGCCGATGAATTGTTCGAACGCCGTGAATAGCGTTTGATCGGTCAGCCGGCCTTGCGTGGCTTTCGCAATGCCGAAATCGATGACTTTCGGCATTGGTTCGCCATCGTTCAACGTCACCAGAATGTTCGATGGCTTGAGGTCCCGGTGGATAATTCCTTTCTGGTGCGCATGCTGCACCGCGTAACAAACCTGACCGAAAAGGACAAGGCGGGCCGTCGTCGAGAGGTTGTGCTGGTCGCAATACTTCGTGATGGGAACGCCGGGAACCAGCTCCATCACAAAATAAGGGCGTCCGCTTTCCGTCGATCCAGCATCGAGCACGCGGGCAATGTTCGGATGGTCCATCATCGCGAGCGCCTGGCGTTCGGCTTCGAAACGGGCGATGACGTTTTTGGTATCCATCCCCAATTTGATGACCTTCAACGCCACCCGTCGTCGCACCGGCTCCTGCTGCTCCGCCATCCAGACGACACCGCAACCCCCTTCACCGAGTTTCTGTAGGAGCTTGTAGCGTCCGATTCGTTTCCCTTCCTGATCCATCGCTGCCTGGAGCGACGCTGAAGCGCCCGACCGTTCTTCGGCGGACGTCTCTCGCGGAGCCATAAAAAGCCCGGCCGATTCATGAGCCAAAAGCAGCGCCTCGACCCGTTCGCGCAGAGCCGGGTTGCCACGACAGGCATTGTCCAAAAAACGATCACGTTCTGCCGGCGGCACGATCAGCGCCTCGGCAAAAATATGTTCCTCCGGTTGTTCGGGCGGCTCTTTCATGAAGACGCGTGGGGCATGCAGAAACGGGATGGGCCCGGGAGAGCTGACACCGCAGCAAAACCGTTAATTACGCGTTGTGCAATCCGTGTGTTTGACCGTTCGTTCGGACAATTCCAGCAGGCTGACAGCCGGTGGAAAGCCCCCAGCGCATGACAACCGCCGGCTAAAAATAACCGGAGAAAAGGTAAACCAACCGCCTCTGCGAGTAGCAGGGAAGGAGTGAATGTTTTCATTGAGACCGAACTTCGGGGGAAACGCGCTTTGTTCACTTCTCAAAGCGAGATTTTTCCCGGGAACCAATCATGATGAAACGTTTTTCCTCCTGAGAATTCGTTTGAATTCTCGTGAGTTGAACGCCGTTGGCGGAATACGACGAATATCGCCTCTGACGCAAACGAACAGCGATAGGTCGCAGCAGAATCGCGGGTTTTGCCGTCAATATCGTTCGGACAGCAGGTTCATTGTGGCCTCCGTATATAAATCAGCCGCTCATTAGCGCCTGCCTGATTACACAAAAGACCTTATTGATCGCGAGGCCACATGAAGAGGCGGGACTAAAGTCACTGAACTCCAACGGGCGTCGAGATTATCACCGCTCGAGACGTATTTCTCCTGATACCACCATTTAACGATGACGCGTTTTCCACGCTTCGACAATTTGACGGATGGTTTCGTCGAGAGATTGAGTGATGTCCCATTTTGGATAATGGGTGCGCATCTTCCGCAGGTCGGAATAATAACAAATGTGGTCACCCGCACGGTTTTGGTCCACGTAGGTAAAAATCTGCGCCTTCCCGGAAAATTTTTCCACAATCTTGAATGCTTCGAGAATGGACGTGCTGTTTGCCTTGCCGCCACCGAGATTGTAAACCTCGCCCGCGCGGGGTGAATCAACGAAAGCTGCCATGAAGCGGGCCACGTCGAGCGAGTGAATGTTGTCGCGCACCTGTTTTCCCTTGTAACCAAAAACCCGATACTCTTTGCCTTCGAGATTACATTTTACGAGGTAGGAAAGAAATCCGTGGAGCTCGACACCACTATGGTTGGGCCCGGTCAGGCAGCCACCTCGTAGCGCACAAGTCGGCAAATTAAAGTAACGTCCATACTCCTGCACCATTACATCCGCGGCCACCTTCGACGCTCCAAACAACGAGTGCTTTGATTGATCGATGGTGAACGATTCTGGGATTCCATGCGCGTAGGCGTCGTCAGCATAATCCCAGCGAGTGGGGAGTTCGGTGAGTTCGATGGAGTTCGGTGCGTCTCCATAGACCTTATTTGTGCTCATGTGCACAAAGGGCGACTCCGGGCACGCCTGACGGGTGGCTTCAAGAAAGTTGAGGGTACCGACGGCGTTGGTGTCGAAGTCGTCAAAAGGAATCGCTGCCGCGCGATCATGAGAGGGTTGCGCGGCGGTATGGACGATGACGTTTGGTTTAACTGACTTTACCAAAGCAAGCACACCCGCGCGGTCACGGATGTCCAACTCGTGGTGCACAAAGCCCTTCAAATCCTTGGCCAGGCGATTTTGATTCCAGCGGGTGTCTCCTTGGGGCCCAAAGAAAACGGCGCGTTGATTGTTGTCGACCCCATGGACGATGTACCCCTGAGCTGCGAAATACACGCACACTTCCGAACCGATCAGACCCGAAGAACCTGTTACTAAAATCGTTTTTGCCATGAGAAAATGGACTTGAGTTCATAGCGGACACTTTTTCCATTTCCAGCTGAATATTCGCGCCTGGGTCATTCGGGAATACTTCAAAAATTCGAGTGAAAGCCACTAGTGGTTTTCCGTTCCCGGATTGTCTTTAGGCTGATCCCTGATGAACAGTCCCACTTTGCCCAACCGCCAGGTTGCCTGGCTGATATTCTTCGTTGCGTTCGTCATGGCCATGACGTGGGCAGCGACCACCGCTCATGTTTGGGAGGATTATTTCATCACCTATCGCTCCAGCAAAAATCTCGCGACCGGACATGGGTTGGTTTTCAACGAAGGGGACCGTCTTCATACTTTCACGTCGCCCTTGGGAGTATTGCTCCCCGCGGTAGCGAGCCTGTTGACCGGCAATCGCTCCGACACCGCGGCGCTGTGGATTTTTCGATGGTGGAGCGGGATGGCTTTCGCCGGCGCCGCAGTGTTATTATATGCGCTGACCCGGCAATTGCGCTACGGGTTATGGACGTCGCTCGCGATTGTACTCTTTTTTGGATTGGACGGTAAGAGCCTCGATTTCTCGACCAATGGAATGGAGACTGGATTTCTCCTTCTTTTTATTGCTTACGCTTTGTGGGCTTTGTTTGTCGGACGCTCCAAGCGCTCCCTCCATCTGGGTGCGGCGTGGGCGGGGCTGATGTGGACGCGACCCGATAGTTTCCTGTACATTGGACTGCTCGCTCTCGGAACATTTCTATTTAATAATCAAACACGGACGGAGCTGACTCGGACGCAGCTGCTGGGGTTATTTTTTCGGGCAGGACTATTGTGCGCGTTATTGTATCTGCCGTGGTTTATCTGGGCATGGTATTACTATGGAACGCCGGTACCGCACACCATCACAGCGAAAGGAGGGGTTTCCGGCACCGGGAAATCGGCGTTCGGTTTGCTCAAGACATTTCTCAACTTCCCCTGGACGGTGTGGTTGAAGACGACGTCATTGGAATCCACGTTTATGCCCTCCTATTTTCAACTTGGAGGGTGGCCGGTCCTGGTGGTCAGAGTTGCGCAAACCGTATCGGTGGTGCTCGCTTTCCAGTGGGTTATTCCCTGGTGGCGATCTGAAATACGGGTCGCTTCTTTTGCGTTCTGTGGCCTGCACTCATACCTCTCGTACTTTCCTTATTTTCCGTTTCCCTGGTATCTTCCCGGCACGATGCTACTCTCGGCGCTTATCTTGGGTGGAATTGCGGATCAGTTGATTGGTGAGGGAATCCCGCGAGTTGATTCGGTTTTAAACCGCGGGTTGAGGTACGTAGCGGTGATTGGAGTGATCGCAGGGTTGAGCGTGGAATGCTGGACGACTTACCAGATGAATCGGGAAATGAAACTCGAGCAGATTTATAGTGCGACTGGTGTTCGGCGGAAGGTGGGGGAGTGGCTTGGTGCCAACACCCAGAAAGGAGACACGGTGTTTATGGAGCCGCTCGGAAACATTGGATATTTCTCGGGGCTGAAAACATACGACTTTCCGGGGTTGTCCTCCCGGGAAACCGTGGATGCGATCCGCCTTCTCGGGGTGGACTGGGCTGGTCTGATTGAATATCTTTCTCCTGATTGGATCGTCTTGCGGCCGCATGAACGCGATGACGTCGCCGGCTCAATCCATCGGATTTTCGATGAAAACAATGCTTACAAGCTCGCCAAAGAATTCAATAACCTCCCGGAAATTGAAAAGTTAGACGTATACGGTCGGAAGTACATCGAGTTCGATTCGCGCTTCCTCGTTTATCGGCGACAGGTGCCACGGCGGTATAAATTGGATTTCACAGACAGTTTTCCGTTCGAAAAACTGCGACTCCCTGTCGTGTACATCGACGGCCAGCGGATGTACACGATTCATGCCACAGGCATGGTGAGCCTTCGAGTTCCTCCTAACGCGCGACACGTGCGTGTCGCCTACGGACTGCCTGAAAGGACTTACAATGGCGACGTGACTACTGACGGGGTCGAGTTCAGCGTGATTTGGACCGATGGCCGGAGGTCAGAAAAACTGCTCAATCGCTTTGTGAGCCCCGTACTCCGAAAAGAGGACCGGGGGGCGCAATTTTTGGAAACAGACCTCCCGGCGTCCGACAAGGAGGCGACGATTCTGCTGCTTGCACGCTGCGGACCAAACGACGCAATGGACTGGAGTAGCTGGTCGATGCCGGAGTTCAAGTAATACGAACTCAGCTCTGCTTCCGACTGCCAAGCCAGGCTGAAGCTGCGTCCCAAATAATCGCGGTCATGAACATCATGAGCAGCGGATAAATTGGAGAAAAAGTTGAAACTGCCGTGAGAGGAAACGACGTGACATGCACGACTGCGTTAATGAGCAGATAAGCAAACACGCCACCCAACGCGGCCAGCGAAAGAATGAAGGGGAAGGTGAGCTGGCGGGATAGTGCCAGCTGTACGGAGCGCACCAATACGAGTACGATGGCGACGTAGAACATGACTACTAACGAGGAGATTAGTTTTTTTCCGACCTGATCCAAAATAGTGAATTTGCGGCGGTCGAGCGCTTCCTGATCGGGATAGGAAAAATTCGTGCCGCGTTCGGAGACGGACAAACGGTCGCGCGTCATGTCCCGGAAAAGTTGAAGATCGCTATCGTCGCCGATGCTGAGTGGGGGGAGCACGTTGAATGACCGAAAGTTGACGACGAAGTCCAGAAAACTGAAAAAAGTATGCATGATCGCGGCCGCCTCGCCTTGATGAAGCACGGGAGCAAATCCGCTGCGTCGCGAACGCGCGGGAAGCCGGCCGTCGTCACAAGCCTGATTTATTTCGCTGGCGACGCGCCGGTAAAAGCCCATCGCTTCCCCCGCGCTTCTGCCGTGGCCTGATGCGATTACGCAGTCGCGGAGAGCCCACACAAACCAGCCGCCCCGAATTTGCCTCTCGGCCACCGGATACATTTCCTTTTCCGCCCAATCAGTGCCGATCTGCCCGTCGAGAAATGGTTTTAATTGAGCGAAGGTCGGGCTCACGGCGTACATGGCTTCGCGCGCCTGCCGGGTCACCGGAACTTGGGCGAGTTCGGGCCCGATATTGACTCTGACCAGGGCGCCGTAGGCATTTTCAAATGGCGTGGCGTGAAATTCACTGGTGCAGAACCAGCCATAATGGCGGTAGTTTTGCCAACACACAAAAATCACAGGCAGCACGGCAAAAACAGTCACCACTGAAGCCGAGCGCCAGAGAGCACTGCGCGATTTTTTCTCAGCGCGAAAGACCCCCGTGATCCACGTTGCAACGAGTAGAAAAAAGCTCGGAGCGAGCCAGATGCTTTCCTCGCGGGTAAGCCAGAAACCGCCGAGGGAAAATCCCAACAACGCGGCCCACGCCACCTGACTTCGAAACGGTTCGGAGCGCCGGTAGTACAAGGCAACCAAACCAGCGAAAATGAGAATGCCCAGCGGAGTGTATACATGCTGCCGCATGACCCGGCCCATCGTCGGCGCTTCATACGTCATCGGGTTCCACAGCAGAAACGCATAGATGAGAAATCGTGCACCGGCCGATTTGATCGCGGGTGAAGTGGCGCGGGCGAAAGCGGCGCACGCTCCCGCATACAACAGTTGTTGGGCGAAGAAAAGGGGCAGACCAATCCAGAATATAACTGCGACGAAAAGGGAGTAGAAGCTGCCTTTAGCCAGCGTCATTTGCGTGTATGGCCCCAGCCATTCGCCTTTCACGATATGGGAGGCAAGCTGTAGAAACAGCCGTTCATCGTGCGCCGCGGGCCCAATGGCATAAATAGGCTGCGCGCGGGTCAACCACAGCTTGAAGGCGGTGAGAGCCAATGCCGTCCACATCCATCCACACGAAGAAATCTTGTCCGAAGGATTGTTCATGGAGAATCGTTACGCGTGTCGAGGCGCAGTACGCCAAGGAAGAAACTCGTGAGCACGATCTGACATCCGAGGGTGAGACAAAGTGCTCCGGGAATTACCCAGCGGAGCGTTTGCGCCGGCTGTAATGGTCCAAACCCGTGTTCACCCCAAATCCACACCGCGCTGACCCATAGCAGAATTCCGGCGACTAATAATAATCCTCCGCCAGCAAGTCCGCTTTCAAGTGTCGTCTGGCGGATCCATGTATCGAATTTTTCTTCTTGTGGGCGTAACCCCGCGCGGATCGCAAAGAATTTGCTGAGGGCGGCAAACGAAACCGCCTGAAATCCGATGAGAACGGCGAGTGCGGCGAAAAGCAGCGTGTGGACGTCGAAGTAGATCCGTCCGATCGCGATCGGACCGGGCAATAGGGCAAGCATCGCGGCCAGACCACCGCCCATTAACATCAGGCCGGGGTAGAGAAATAACCAACGGGGACTGAAGAGCAGCATAAACCTCAGGTGCCGCCAGCCATCACGCCAGGGACGCAGATGGGGAGGGCGGTTACGTCCATCGGGCCTCAACACCGTCGCAACTTCTGTGACCCGGAGGCCCTGTACCACGGATTTGATCACGAGTTCAGAGGCGAATTCCATTCCGGTTGTTCGCAGATTCATACGGTGATAAGCGTCGGCCGAAAAACCACGCAGCCCGCAGTGAAAATCGCCGATATTCGTATGGAAAAAGAGTTGTCCGAGAAATGAAAGGGCCGGATTTCCGATATAGCGATTTTTCCAAGGCATGGCCCCGGGCTGAACTCCGCCCAGAAATCGATTGCCCATCACCACGTCATAGCCGGCTCGTAGTTCCGTTACAAAGCGTGGCAGATGGGAAAAATCGTAACTGCCGTCGGCGTCGCCCATGATGATATATTTGCCACGCGCTGTGGCGATTCCTCCGCGCAGAGCGTGTCCGTAACCTTTCTCCGCGACGGCCACGACCCGTGCACCTTGCGCCGTGGCGATTTTCTGGGAACCGTCTGTACTGCCGTTGTCCGCGATCACCACTTCACCCGCGATGCCGGCTGATTTGATCGCTTCAAGTGCTTCGCGTACACACCCAGCAATCGTCAATGCCTCGTTCAGACAAGGCATGACGACCGATAGCTCGATGGATGTGGATGAATCGGACATGAATTGAACAAAAACTTGAACGCCGTCAGGCCGTGGGACGATTACTAATTTTCCGATGGCTCAGATAGACACCGGTTGAAAGCAACGTCGTAAGCCCAAGAAGAGAAACAAAAATAACTCCGAGACTATCATGTCCCAGAGTGGTGCGCTCAAGAGCCCAGCTCCGCCGCAACTCGTCAGCGCGGCCACCATCGCGAGCGGGCTGGGGCGGTACGGCGGCCAGCCAGCCTTCATTATCGTCGCGCCCGTCGTAGAATACCAACTTCGCCTGTTTACCGGAATACGGACGAACGTCCGCGCCCCAAAAATCGATGTCTGACGGGTTGGGTCCGGGACAGATAAGTTCAGCCAAAATATGGCCACCAGAGTCTTCAATCTGCAGTTTAATACTGTTTCCTTCGCTGGCAGGAAATCCGGCGTAGGGAATGATCAACCACGGCGAATTGATCGGAAAAAGAGAACTTTCTGCACGACCCTTAAATCCCGGACCGTCGATGTGCGTTCCGTAAAAGGTATTGCGGAAATTTTCCGGCCATAGGGCCGCGCCGCCGGTGAGATTGTCCACTTTGTAGGTGGTGGGAGTGGTAATTAGAAACTTGAGATCAGTTACAACGCCGGGTGGCACAAGCATCTGACTCCAACGCTGCTCTCCGCGGAATTTTAAAGGCATGGGCCATAGAAAAATTCCAAGGCCTGCAACGACGGTCAGACCGGAAAGTATATTGATGGAGACTATATTGGCAAACGCGCCGCCTACCGGCCCTGCGGCAGTGGCGGGTGTGAAAATCGTCAGGATCACTCCAATCGAAAAAATCACGACGCCAGTGGTGAGAACCGTGGGCCAGGTATTTCTCACATAGAGGGCGATCGCGCTGATAAAATCGCCCCGTGCGCGCGGACCGTTTGGACGCACGCTGACAGGAAGCAGTTCCTTCATGCCAGGCTGATCAAGGACCGAGGTGACGACAGCGGGATCCGGGTAAAGAATGGCTTTGACCGGATCACTGGAAAGCTTCGTTGCGTCGTGATTTGTCAGATATTCTTTGACGGCATCGCGTCGCAAGGAGGAGCGAATGGCGGCTTGACCGTGAAAATATTCAGTGTGGGCGCGGGTGCTGATCCACTGGATGCCTTGGTCAAAAACCAGGACCCATCCAGCCCCGAGCAGAACCAGTACGGGTCGCCACGAACGCAGGCCGTGCATCAGTCGCCACAGCGCGAGCGCGTTGCCCAAAACTCCCAGCGAAAGCAAATCGCCGTAGCGAGAGACGAAACCGATATAGCCTCCCGCCCTACCATAGGCGAACGCCGCTGCCTGAACGATGGAGTGAAGCGCGAGTGCGATGGCGATGCGGTCCACGGGTTGTGCGTCGGATTTTTGACGCAAATACAAACACAGCAAAAGCGTGGGCGAGTAAGCCAGGACGGCGATCCCGGGCAATTGCGAAGGCCAACCCAACTGGAGCAGAAAAGCTGCGATGAATTGTTGGGGCGAAGCCGCGGTGAGCACGAAGGCGCCGCTGTGCGGTTGATTTGCCCGGGCCAGGAGAAGCATTCCAATTCCGACAGCGGCGATAATCGCCGGCACTATCCACCGCTTACGGTCGCGATCGGAAGTCCAGATGGCCACTAGTACGACTGCCGCCGATCCAGCCCATTGTGTTCCGAAGGTGAAAAGCGCACCGACGCCTGCGATTTGAGCAGCCCACCATTTTGCTGTGCCGGGATTGGATTCAAAGGAACCGATGACGTGACACATCACCAGAAGCAGCGAGACCGGAACGATTGATTGCAGTCCCCATGTGCTATTTTCCCATCCGTGCGGTAGCGCCGCGAGAACGACGGTCAGCCCAGTGAGCAAGAGCGCTGGGATGAGAGGAAGAACGCGGCGCAGCCAACACGACCACGTAGCCGAAGCCGCGGCAAAGATGGCGGCGTTGAAGGTGCATTGGAGCAAGGGATCCCAGCGTCCAAGTGCCGCGGCCTGGCACCACACAAGGAACCGCGTCCACGAAGGAACATGCTCGTGATGGGACCGGAAAAAATCTGTCCAACTTAATTTACCCTGCAGCCAGGGGACGATGATTTGATGGGCCTCGACCCACCATTGGTCGAGATAGGGAACGTCTCCGGCATAAAGCGCAATTTCGCGACAGCGCGCGGCGAAAACGATCAGGGCTACGCCGCCGGCCCATAACCAGCCTGCGGGTGGACGTGAGGACGAGTGCACGATACGGCGCTGAAATTCGACGTGGGGCCTATTCAACCTTGATGTTGCTCCATGCGGTCCAGTCCCAGCTTGGATTGTTGTTGGGACCATTTTGGATTTCCAAAATCAACCGTCCACCGGATAAACCGCTGAGTTTACCCCGGAATTCCATCAGACCGCGATCTCCTGCCTCCCGGACTGGATCGAGATATCGCTTGAACAATTCGATCCGGTCTTTGCCGTCAGTCCAATATACGAAGAACAATGCACCATCCGTGTTTCCGCCGTCCGAATAGGTTCCCGGCATCATGCCGAATCTGCCCGTGACCCAGTGGGCATCCTTTGGCATGTCGAATATCATCTGGCTGGGCGCGTGTAGAATCGCGACATCCCGCCCGTCGATGGTGCCGGCTGCCACTGGATTTAAGGCGGTGTAACTCACGGGAAAAGTTTGGAACATGTGCAGTACGCGCTCGATTTCACCCGCAAAATATTTCCGTCCCGACGTCGGCGATTGGAGCGCGGAAAATTCCAGGGAGGCGCTGGCGGCAAAATATTTCTGATCTTCCTCAGGAATCTTGATCGTGATCGAGCTGAGTTTTTTCACGGGCTCACTGTTGCAGAAATGCATGTAATCGACGACGTCTTCGATCAACGGATTGATGACGAAACCTGTGCGGCCTTGGGGCAGAGGCATCAGGTAGTCCTGTTTATCGCCTTTGACGGTTTCAATGTGCAGAGTGACTTGTGGCGGCTTGTAGAGGAAGCTGCGGATTTTCCCGAGCAGTGAGGGCTGCAAATCTACTTTGACCCAGAGAGGTTCCCCGGCGATTTCGCCAACGGTGAGCGGTTGGTTGACGGGTAACTCATCGGTTCGGACGTGGCGTGGCAGGACGCTGGCAGGATCGAAAGGGCCAGGTTTCAAATGCCACAGACCGAATCCCTTGTCGGTGCGCAAATATTCGTAACGATATGCCAGCATCAAAAGCACCCGCGCGTCATCCATTGTTGGAAGACGACGGTCAATGGTTTGGATTTTCGACAAAACGTATTCCGGCGCCTGGGACGACGCGTAGAGATCGTAATTCAGCTGGTCGAGCGGCGGATTGAATGTGGAGTAACTCTGAATGACCGGACGGGGCTGGTAATTGAGTCTGTTGAGCAGAGCGACGCCGATCTCAAACCCAAGGACGTCCACGGTCGATTTGCCCACGATCTCTTTTGTCATGTAGAGATCGCTGCCTGCCCGGGCGCGCGTCAGACTATCTCTATAGCGTTGACGGGTTTCTTTCCAGCTGACGACCTGTTCGACATTGGTCCACACTTTCGTTTGAAAGTGTCCCAGGGCATCGCGCAACACGCCCCAAAGTGCACTTTCGAGACCGATGAAGCTGAGCAAAGTTGCGCATCCGAAGATCCAGTAGTGCGTCCTCCGAAATGCAGGTGGATCGTCGAGCAGAGCCGGATATGCGGTTATTGGCAGAAGCGCGCAGTAGAAAAAACCGATCATGTGCCCGTCAGCGCGGACGAAACCGTGTTTCCAGTTCAGATAAATAAACGCGCCCAGCAGAAAGGTGTTGGCGATCGCCCTCGGTTTGTCGACGTGCAGCCGAACATGGAATATTGAGTATCCGATCAACAAGAGAAGAATGGTCACCCCTTTCCATAAGGGCGATGCGGGGGTCGGAAATCCCATCGACCACAGCCATCCATTGCTGATGTGCCACGACGCCGCAAAATAGGCGGGAAGGTTGGCGGGGTTCTGACCGAGCGCGATCCACGACACCAGAAAAGCGACGACATAAATAAGGCTGGCATATCCGGCCTCGCGCCGCCGCTTCACGATCGCGGCATAGCTGCAGGCGAGAAAAACAACGAATGTCGCGAGGAGGAAATTGGTGAATTTGATTTGGGCGTCGACGGCCAGCACCGCGATGATCAATCCGGTGCTTTGCCGCCAAGCCGCTCCACTTCGGCGCAGCACTTCAAAGCCGAGAATCGCGATGATCAGCATGTGCAGGGCGTCCTCGTACGAAATGCCGAATACGAGAAAGAAAATGAGAAACATCAGCCGTGAACGGCCTTTGAGCCTCTGCGCTTGAAATACCGCCACAGTCGCAGCGACGACGGCCAATATAAGCTGGCCAGCGATCAACGACCACCACTGCAGCCCGGAATAGGTCTTCCCCATGATGAACCCCAGCGGCCCGTAGTTGAAAACCACGTCACGTCCAAACTGTAGCCCATGCTCGTGAAAATAACCGAGCGCCATTCGCCAGGACGGATCCAGGTCTGGCGACGGATAAAGCGGAAAGTTAAAGGTTGCGGCGGCGGTCAGGGCGAAAAGCAGGCACCAGCCCACAATTCGCGTGAGACGGGGGGAGAGCAGAGGTTCCGGGATTTCAGGGAGCATTGAAAAATTCGATCAGAAAGGGAGTGCTTTGATCGCAGTTCAAAGGCTGATTTTAATTCCCGTCCATCCAGTCCAGTCCCAGCCAAGGTCGTTGTATGGTCCGGGATGAACTTCGAGGAAAAGCTGACCGCCGGTTACACCCGTCAAGTCCACGTTGAATTCCTGCAATCCGCGATCTTCCTTGATGCGGATGGGGTTGAGAAATCTTTGGAAAAGATCCTTCCGTTCGGAACCATTTGACCAGTAGACGGTGAAACGTGCGCCGTTGGTGTTGCCTTTGCCCGTATAGGTTTCGGCCACGAAGCCGAACATACCGCTGATGGATTTCGCTCCATCGGGAAGATTGAAAGTCATCAGACTCGGCGCGTGCAGGATCGCAACATCGTGCCCGTCGATCTTGGTTGCGGAATAAGGCGTGTAGCTTTCGTAAGCGATCGGGGGAGTGGGGAACATGTAGAAGATCTTGTCCATGTCCTTTGGAAAATACTTCTCTCCCGAGGTGGCCAGTGGCGGCAGAGCGGACAGCTCGACCTGCGCCGTGTGCGCGAAAAATTTCTCATCGTCCGGGGCCACTTTGATTGTGATCGAACCGGTCCAGCGCACCGGTTTTCCGCTGGCGTATCGCATATAGTCCACGGTGTCGCCGATGATGGGCGTGAGAATGAATCCATTGCGGCCTTGGGGGAGCGGCATCAGGTAATCCCGGTTACTACCTCCCGTGTCGGCGATGTTTAGCATTACCTGCGGCGGTTTATAGAGCAGATTTCGGATTTTTCCGAGCCACGATAGTTCGAGTTCAATCCGGGCCCAGAGCGGCTTGCCCACCAAGTCTGATGTATTGAGAGGGCTATTTACCGCCACTTCATCGGTGCGGATCAACTTTGGGACGATAGTGGCGCGGTCGAATGTTCCGGGTAGTTTCTTCCAGAGCATGAAGCTCTTTTCGGTGTATAGGTACTCGTAACGATATGGCAGCATCTGCAGCACTTGAGCGTCATCCATCGTGAGCAGGCGGTTGTCGATGGTCTCGACTCGCGTCAGAAAAAAATCAGGCGCCTGATCGGATGCGACGTAGTCTCCATTCAGCCGGGCGAGTTCGGGCATGAAGGTGGAATAGCTTTGGATCACTGGTCGCGGACGGTAGTTGAATTTGTTGAAAATCGCTGCGCTTTGTTCGACGCCCAAGACGTCGACCGTGGAGTTTCCGATGGTTTCGCGGCTGTTGTGCAGGTCTGCCCCTGCCCGGGCAACAGAGAGCTCGTCTCGATAACGCTGCCGGGTGTTCTGCCACTCGCCGACCTTGCTGATGTTGCTCCAGATGCGATCTTCCATCCATCCAAGGGAAAGACGCACGGTGCCATCGAGTGCGCTCTCGATTCCCCAGACGGACAGACAGATCGCGAGAGCAAAGACCCAGCGATGTGCGAAACGAAATAGATCCGGATCATCCAGTAATGCCGGGTAAGCCGTTAACGGGAGAAGCGCGCAAAAGAAAAAACCGATCATGTGGCCGTCCGCGCGAACGAATCCATGTTTCCAATTCAGATAGACGTATGCGCCCAACACAAGGCTGTGGGCCCACGCGCGCGGTTTATCGGCGGCCAAAAAAAGTGGAAGGATCGCGTAGAGGGCCAAGACGCACAAAATCACGATTCCCTTCCATAACGCGACGGTGGGAGCAGGCGTCCCCATGGCCCATTGGTAACCCTGGCTGATGGCCCACGAGCCGCGGAAATAGGCCGGCAAATTGCCCAGACTCTGATCGCATCCGACCCAGATGCCGAGGTACACCGCCAAAAAAGTAATACCCAGTACCAGTACTTCGGTTATTCGTCTGCGCCACAGTCCGTAGCCCAGCACGATCAAGGTGACAAACCCGGCGAGCAGAAAGTCGGTGAACTTGATTTGCGAGTAGCCGGCCAGCACTGCGGCAATAATTCCGATTTCCAAGCGATTGGGCTTGTCGATCAGGCGCAGCAGGTCGAATCCGAGAACCGCGATGACGATCATGTGGAGCGCGTCCTCGTAGAGCATCGCGAAAAGAAAAATGAACAACAGGAAGACGATTCGCCTGATCCCTTCCAGTCGCAGAGTCTGGCGCAATACGACCGTGGCGGAAATCACCGCGAGTGTGAGTTGGCCTGCGATCAGGCTCCAAAATTGCAGTCCGGAAATGGTCTTTCCCATGACAAACCCCAAAGGACCGTACGTGAAGACCACGTCCTTACCAAACTGCATGCCCTTTTCGAAAAAATAACCGAGCGCCATGCGCCAGGACGGATCCAAGCCAGAGGAGGGGGGATTGGGGAAAGTGAACGTTCCGGCAATCAAAAGAACATAGACCAATGCCCAGCCAAGGACTCGCGATACTGACGGGGGAAGCAAAGGACGCGTGCTGGAATGAACCATTGAGGCTTGTTTCTTGGCGGAGAAAGGGGATGTCGTCTAGCGGGAATTGGGTTGGACCTCGCGCCGGACGAAGCGGGCCGGTCTTAATGCCCCATGACAAGCCAGGTCATTAAATCCGCCATTGAGCCGATCCCCTATGAACCGGTCAGCCGGGGGGGCGGGTCGCAGTGATGAAGACCGATTGCGAAAGGCGATTCACGCCGGGGATTTTCTCGAAACAGTCGCCAGCTATTATGACAGGTTTAATCAATGCGGTCGGGGTATTTGGCAGAAGAAAATCCCTCGGAACCACCTTCACCGGATCGAAACCGGCGGCGTGCAGTTTTTTCGTCATAAAATGGGCGGTGAATGCCATTTCGTCTGGCTCCAGTTTTGCCAGCCGGCGCAGGGTTGGCACCGAAAAGATCAAGTAAACGTAGGGGTTCCAAAGATTGGGCTCCCAGAAAATCAAGCGCCCGCCGGGTGCCAGCCAGCGTTTTAGCACCGGGAGAAATGAATCCAAATGGTGATAGAGATGATGAAGAATCCCGTTGCCTACGATATACTGATAGTGATCGGCATCGGTTTTAGGCGTTTCCTTGTTCAAGTCGGCGACGATAAACTGCAAATGGGGATGCCGGTGTTTCATTCGCGCCTCATCGACAAATCGCTGCGAAAGATCGACGCCTGTGACACGCGCTCCCGTCAACTCGGCGAGTTGGTGTGCCATTTCTCCGGTTCCGGAACCGATTTCCAGGATATGAATTAGCTCCCGGGCCTTTGGGCTGATTGGCAGGTTCATTTCCCGGACCAATGCTTCCGCGCGTCGTTTAAGGCGCAAGGTTTGAGCCGGCGAAGTTTTGAAAATCTGATTGTAGCCTCTTTCGTCGACGATGCTGGTCATGAGATCTTATTTTTTTACGACGATCGTATAGCCCAACGGATCATCCGTTGACCCCCATTCGAACAAAATTCCGCAATGACCAAGGATCAATGCGCCTAACAGGATTGGGAGCCCGACGATCGCCCCTAATAAGCGGAATGGCAGCAGCGCTATTGCCGGCGCGTTTGAGGGGTTTATGCGCACCAGATTGCGGATGTAGACCACCACTACTTTCGAGGCGATGCTGCTGAAGTCGGTGCCACGGGGAGAAATTTCTGCTGCGGCAAAAACATTGAAAAGGGTCTGTAGCATGCTCGGTGTGTAACGGTGATAATCGTGGTGCTGGTAATGGAAACGCGCCGACCAGGGGATTGTGATATATCCGTACGCCCCGGGTTTGAGCACGCGGTGCATTTCCTGGATGGTTTCCCGCGGATCTGCGACGTGTTCCAATACCTCAGTGCAAAGCAGCGCGTCAAATGATGCGTCGGAAAACGGGATGGTTTTACCGTCGAAGTAAACCGTGTCCGGGTTTTGGTAACCAAAACTCTCTGCCTCTTTGACGTCGATCCCCTGATAGTGGGTGGTTGCGGGATTCAAGAATGGCCGGAACGGACTGTTACCACATCCGACGTCGAGAACTTTTCCGGACATCCGGGCTAATGGCTCACGCAACGACCGGTAGATGGTGTTGCTTTGCAAATCTCCAATCAAACGCGCGAAAAAAAGTACGCGGCGGAACGGGGTGTTCGGCGCCCAATGGGCACGGGGTTGAAAGGCTTCGGCTGAAAAATCGCAATTCACGAAGGGAGATCCGGATGGACCGTCAGAGGGACCGTTCGCGTAGATTTTGTTTAATTTCAGTCATGAACTCGCGCATATCGCTTTCGCCGGCGAGAACGCTTTTACCCTTGAAGATCTTTGCCCGGATGTAACGGGGACGGCCTTTTGTTTCTTCAAGAATCTTGCCGAGATAATCGCCGAGAATACTGAGTGAGAAAAGTTGCACGCCACCCAGGCCAAGCACGAGGAGGACAATGGTGGTGATACCACGTGCACCCACCGGTGGATTGGAAAGGTAATAGACGAGATAGAACAGCGACAGGGCCATGCTCAGCAGAAAAATCACGAAACCGAGGCCTTGAATATAATGAAGTGGTTTTACGCTGAACGAAAAAATCGCTTTCTTGGCCCACCAGATATTTTTGAAAAAATTATTCGTGGTCCGGCCAAACATCCGTTCCGGGCGGATATAGGGTACCCCCGTTTGTCGGAAGCCGATCCACGCGCGTAACCCCCGGAGAAAAACATCGCGTTCGGGCAATTGAAGCAAGTGATCCACGGCCTTGCGATCGATGAGCGAAAAATCCCCGGCGTCGACCGGGATTTCCACGTCCGAGAGGTGACGCAACAAGCGATAAAACGCCTTGTAAAAAACCTGCATGTGCAATGCGGCTTCGCGCTTCACGCGAATACCAAAGACAACGTCATAACCTTTTTTCCATTCGGCATAAAATGCCGGGATCGTTTCCGGTGTGTCCTGCAGATCCCCATCCAACAATACGACCGCATCGCCCGTCGCGATTTCCATTCCGCTGAGGAAAGCGCTCTGCGAGCCGAAATTTCGCGAGTGCGACACGCCGCTCACGTGGGGATCCTGCTCGCAGAGTGAGCGAATGACAGATTCGTCGTCCGTCGGGCTGCGGTCGTTGACGAAAATAATTTCGTAATCCACGCCCAGGCCAGTGAGCACTTTCGTCAGACGTTCGTGCATGATCGGGATGGCTTGATGATCCCGATAGCACGCGATGATGGCGGAGATTTTTTCGGTTTTCGCAGCGACAACACCGAAACGAACAACCGGTGCGGCCTTCTTTTCCCAGGAGGCGGTGAGGCGCAGCCCGTCAGCCAGGACGATCCGCGCAGCCCATCCCAGTTCAGCGTTGGCGCGCGCAGGATTGCCGTACCAGTCGGGCAAATCCCATTTGCGTTCGGGCATCGCGCCGAATACCGGAGGATTCGGCAGCGCAAAGTTTTTTTGCGCCTGACCGGCAATATCGGCCAGGGTGGTTTTGGTTCCCGTTGCGACGTTGTAGCTGCGTCCAGGGTGGGTGTGACACGACACCAAGGCAGCTTTGACAAAAGCACGGGTGCAATCGTCCACGTAAACGAAGTCCCGCGAAATCGCCGGATTCACCAGCGGCGGGTATTGGCCCTGCAGTCCGAGGCGTACCAAGGTGGAAACCAACCGGTCACGCTCCTCCCACGGGCCGTAAACCGAGTAAAGCCGGAGGTGGGTGCAGGGGAATCGCTTGATCCGGCCGTAGTACCCGAGGAGATACGACGAGGCCGTCTTGGAAACGGCATAGTCGCTGTTTGGCTCCAGGTTGGCGGTCTCTTCCGGTGCAGTACAATTGAGCCCGTACTCCGAGGAAGTTCCGGCCTGGACGAAGGCATCGCAACCTGACTCCAGCAGGCAAGTGATGAGATTGAGGGTGCCGATGTAGTTTACCTCATGAATGCGCCCGGGAATATTTTGTCTCTCATAAGCACCATACGCGGAAAGATTGAACACAGTGCGCGGGCGATGCTTTTTGACCGTCGCCTCCACCTCGTGCCGGTTCGTCACGTCCAGGGTGATCCGGTTAAGGAATGGCGAGTGAAGTAACCGCCAGCTCGACTCCACCTGACGCGACACGGCAAAAACATCCTGCCGTACCTGCGACAGCGAGAAAAACAATTTGGCGCCGATAAACCCCGAAGCGCCTACCACCCAGATGGGGCCTTGCAGTTTGCGCGCTTCCTCACGATCGGCTTCAGTCCAGTTGTCGGAGCACAAATCCGTGAGAATGGAAGTGGAAGGCAGGTCGGGCATGCGGCGGATTTAAGAGAGAAGTGCGGATACAGTGGTCTGCAGGGAAACGGCGTCGAGTCCGGACTGCTGTTGGTGGTAGCGCTGGCTGCCATAGCGGCCGCCCGGATAGCCTGCGGCATGACAGTGGTGCAAGGTAAAGGAAACGCCGGCGCGCGAGAGCGCGGCGGCCAGATGTTCTCCCAAGCCACCGCGGCTGGTGTGTTCTTCAATTACCAATAATCGTCCGGAAGCGCGGACACTTTGGGCCATCGCTTCGGTGAGCGCAGGCATCGGAAGTTGCGAGACTGCAAATATGTCGGCTTGCGCGCTGTCCGCCGCCCAAGGCAGTGCGTTCAATAATACGGGCCCGATTCCGACGATCGTGAGTTTCGGAGCCACTCCTTTTGGGGTGGAGAACAATGCCCGCACCGCGTCAAACCCGGGGAGTGCCCCCAGTTTGTCGGGCCATTTTCCCAGCCCGAGCCTTAGGTACGCGGGACCATGGTACCGGAAGGCGGCCTCGCACGCACCGGCCACGTCAGCGTCACACAGGGGCACAATGCAGGAGAAATTCGGCAGACAGGAGAGGACGGCCAGGTCCTCCAGTGCATGATGACTTGCCCCCATGATGCCGTAACCATAGCCGCCGCCATTGCCCACAATTTTTACCGGTAGATTGTGCAAGGCGACATCCAGGCGGATTTGTTCAAGAGGGCGAAATACCGCAAACGGTGCGATGCTATAGCACAAAGGCAGGAGTCCCTGTCGCGCCAAACCTGCGGCGACAGACACCATGTTTTGTTCGCTCACACCCATATTAATGAATCGCGAGCCGAGACTGCCTTGAACTTTTTCCAAGGCGCCAAATCCGAGATCGCCAGTGAGAAAAATGAGCCGGGATTCGTGGGCACCGAAGGCTTCGACCCACTCGGAAAATTCCTTGCGCATGGGTCTTACGAATTGGGAGTTTCCGTGGATGAGCCCGCTTTGGTTTCCCGCAAAGCCTGGTCGAACTGATCGTCCTTCATCGGAAGGTAATGCCACTCCATTCGATTTCTCATGTACGATACACCATGGCCTTTGACGGTTTTGGCGATCAAGCAACGCGGGCCAGCGGCGGTATTCAGTGAATCGTGCGCCTGGCTCAAACTGGCAAAATCGTTGCCATTTTCGGCGACGGCAACGGTGAATCCAAAGGACCGCCATTTGTCTGTGATTGGTTCCAGATTCAAAATATCCTTGGTGAAGCCGATGCCCTGCAGTCCGTTCAGATCGATCACCACCGTAAGATCCGAAAGCCGCTGATGCGCGGCGAAAAGCGCTGCTTCCCACGTGGAACCTTCGTTGCAGTCGCCATCTGAAAGTACGGCATAAACGTGCTGGCGTTTTCCGGTGAAGCGTTGGGCGAGGACCATGCCGCATGCGAGCCCCAATCCATGGCCCAGGCTCCCGGTGCCGAAAGGGATAGCCGCGATCTGTCCTGAACAAGGCGGATGGGCAGCGAGCAGCGAACCTTCCTGGTAAAAGCTGTCGAGAGCGGCTTCAGGCATTCTGCCCGATAATGAAAGCGTAGTATACAGTGCGCCGGCCGCATGGCCTTTTGAAAGAATCAGCACGTCCTCAGGCTTCATCCGATGGAAACATAATTCCACGAGTATCTCGAGGCAGCTGAGGGACGAACCGATATGTCCGGCGTTTGCCCCTTTGTACAACCGCAGTAATTGGTCAGCGCACCGCTGGCGAATATCCTGAAGGGACTGCATCGTGGATTGTGGGCTCAATGGGGATGTCGGCTTGGGAATAGTCGCGAGCTCAAGCCGCGGATGGCAAGCAAGACTATCAGTCCGGCCAAAGGCCGTCACGTGCGCTTCTGAAGCTTGAGTGCGCAGGGCAGGCGGGTTTGTTTCCGTCAAGTGTCCTAGGCAGGCCAGACGGGGTGAACATTCTCTCCGGAGAATCATCTGAAATCGTCCAAATAACTATTGCGGCGCCCGGGTACGGATATTTTCTCGGACCGCATGTCGCATGTGACTGTTTCAAATCGGGGAAACTGGGTCTTCGCAGGAATTTTCTGCGTGGCGTTGATTGCGCATTTTTACCTGACGACCGCCAATTGGCGGACTCCCTTCATGCCGGGGCATGAATTTCGCCAGGCGCAGACCGCCCTGATTTCGTATTACATCGACAAGCAGAATAACTTTTCTCCCCTCTACGAAACCCCTGTTCTGGGCAAACCCTGGGTTTCCATTCTGCTTGAAGTGCCGGTCTACGAATGGAGCGTGGTGTGGTTGAGCCGTTTGGCTCACATTCCTCATTTCATGGCGGCCAGGACCGTGTCCTTGACGTGTTTCTATCTCGCTCTGCCGGCATTTTATTTGCTGTTGGGTCGCCTTTCGATTGAGCGGTCGCGAAGGCTGCTGGTGCTGGCGCTGATTCTCACCAGCCCAGTATATATTTTTTACTCCCGGGCATTCTTGATGGAGTCGATGGAGTTGATGTGTTGCGCGTGGTTTTTGCTCGGCTTCGTCAGGACGATGGACGAACGACGGCTGCGTTGGCTCGCTCTCACCATAGTCGCAGGCACCGGAGCGGCCTTGATCAAAAGCGCGACATTCGCGGTTTGGTTGATTCCCGCGGCGGCCTATGGCGCGTGGTGTTTGTGGTCTGATTTTCGTCTGCGCCGGGGCCCGGCTGCCGTGGTTAAGACTCTGCTATGGGGCGCGGCTACCGTGGTGGTGGCATTCGGCTTTCTGCGCTGGTGGATCGCCGTAACCGATCCAATCAAGGCGGCTCACGCGTCGGCGTGGATTTTTACGTCGAAAAATCTCTCGCAGGGAAACTGGGGTCTGCTGAACTTTGCGGCACGGTTCTCGGTGAAGACTTGGGGTATTCTGCTTGAGCGCTGGCGGGAGGCGGTCATGTCGCCCTGGGTTGTAGGCGCGTATCTGGTCGCGGGTTTGGCGGCTTTTCGTGAAATACGCTGGCGAAGCTTGGGCACGGCGGCGGTGTTTTTCCTGGCGCAACTGCTCTTTCCCTTCGCATACGCTTATCAAGATTATTATTTTTATGCCTGTGCGGTTTTCCTGCTCGCCGGTTTGGGCATTATTTTCCTGGGGTTGCTGGATTCACGTACACCCCGGATTTTGTGCGTATTGCTCATCGCGGTGCCTTTCATTGCGCAATTGCTCACGTATTGGAACGGATACCGCGTCCAACAGATGCTGGTTTCGAACGGAGGCTTTAACTACACGGAGGCGCTCAAGGAATTATGTCCCGAAAACTCAGTGATCATTGTCGCCGGTGCTGATTGGGCTGCCATGGTCCCATATTATTCACAGCGAAAGGCCTTGATGATTCGAAACGGATTGGAATTCGATGGGGCGTATATACGGCGTGCGATGGACGACCTTGCTGACGAGGATGTCTCCGCTTTGGTTCTGATCGGAGATTTGCGGTATAACCAACCACTCCTGCAGACCATTGCGGCTCGGTTTAATTTCGACCCTTCGGCCCCCACTTTTTCGCAGACTTACACCGACATTTATTTCAGTCGTCCGTACATCGATGGAGTGCAACTGCGGCTCCGCTCGAGTTTGAAATACCCGGAGTTGAAGTTCACGCCGAGGAACAAACCAAGCGGCGACAAGGCGGAACCTTTTGCGATTTCCTCCGCGTTGGCCCGAAGTTCTTTTCCGAATATCTCGCCTGCACCTTTCCAAGCCCGCTTCACCTTCGGCCTCGATCGAAGCGAATTCGAGGGTCAGATGGTTTTGTCAACGCATCCAGATACGGATCTTTGGCTGACGCCCGCACCGGCCGCGACGACGATTGAATGGGACTTTGGGATGTTTCCCGCCGCTTACGAACGCGCAGGCGATAAAACTGACGGAGTCGAATTTCAAATCATGGGGGAAACGGTCGATGGCAATCGTCGCGAAATTTATCGAAGATTGCTCGACCCACTCCACGTTGCCGGGGACCGTGGAAAGCAGCATCAAGTAATCCCATATCAGCCGCGAAAAGGCGAAGTGCTGATATTTTCCGACCGGCCTAACAAAAGCTATTCGTACGACTGGACTTACTGGTCGCGAATTGAGGTGAAGTAAGGAGGATCCTGCCTGACCATGTTACTGTCGATTCCACGGCTTCTCCTGCAGTCTGGTAGATGCGAAATTTTTGCACCGGAAAAATTCTGCTAAATTTAGTCCGCTAATGCGCGAAACTTCTCCCATCCGAATCCAGCAGAGATTTCTGTGTGTGATCCTGACGCTTGCGGTCCTGGCCGCCGGGTTGGCCCCGTGGTGGAGAAACCGGGCGTATCTCCGCAGTTTTTTTGATTACGGAGTGGTGATCGGCGGCATCGGGCGGATCGATAGCGGCCAGCATCCTTACGTTGATTTCATTACCCCAATCCAAACGGGCTGGTATTTTTTGAACCGGTTGGCCGAGAAAATCGCCGGCGGCACATTTCAGGCGATGACCTGGAGCGGAGCGGCATCGATTGTAATTTCGACCATCGTTTTAATGGGAATTTTGTCGCGACGATGGCCGGTGATTGGATCGGCGATAATCACGGCAGCCATGGTTTGTTCGACGGTCGTGCAGCACACCATACTTTGGTACAATCCGTGGGGCGTGGTCCTGTTGGCCGTGGTTACGTGGAGCTGTGCTTTGGCGCCCGTTTATCTGCGATCCACCGCATGGTGGCACGTCCTGGTTGCGCTCGCTTTGTATTTGGGCGGCCTGAATAAAATAAACATGCAGCTCCTCGCGATCGTGATGGCGGCAGGGTGGGCGTGGCGCGCCGGATTGAATGGGAAAGCCACTTGGGGGCGCGTCGCCGCGACAATCGCGGGATATTTGTTTTGTGGTTTGGTTTTGCCGATCGGGACCGAGATGCGTCTGACCGGCGCACCGTTCAGTCTCTGGTGGCACAATGTCATTGCTCTCCCGGCTGCCAGCCGAAGCGGCACGGTTTTGGCTGCGTTCTCCTGGAATTTTTTCTTCCACCCTCCGCACGATCACTACGGCCGTCTACTGCTGCCGCAAATTGGGCTCGTCGGGCTTGTATTGACGATTCTTACCCTTGTCTCGATTTGGAGGAAAAGTTGGAACGCTTCGGGAGTCGAGCGGGAGAGAATTGTGCCGCTGGCGTGCGCGATGTTGGCGATCGCGACGGGCGTGGTTTTGCTCACCACGAACATCGACATCGACTATATCGGCCTGGCGGGATGGCTCGCACTCCTGGCCGGTCTATGGCTGGGATTTGATCTTCCGTCGAAAGGCCGCTGGTTTTATGGCGTGATGGTGGGACCTTCGTTGTTGATTGCGGCGGTGGCGTGGTGGTCGGCGTGGGAGGGTCAGCGTTCGCAATTCGGCCATTCATCAGCTCCGCGGACGGCTTACATCCCGGGAGAAAAAGCCGGTCCGTCGTTTGAATATTTTCGTGGGACTTTGTTGCCCCCGGAGCTGACCGGATCCCTGGAGGTGATGGCTCTCTGGCGTCAATCCCTCGCAAAGGAAGTACGGGACGGAATTTTTTATGGACCCGGAACAGAATGGTCAGCGCATATCTGGCCGGCGCTTAAAACCCCGGGTCTGCCTATCTACGTTCACGTGGGAAACAGCATGGGTCGGGCGGAATATGAACGGCTGCACGCGGCTTTTTGGAACGGCAATTTTCGCGAGATAACGGTGTCGCTCGTGCTGGATCGTTGGGACGACAAAATAACGACCGTCCTTGCCGACAAATATGAGCGAACCGAATTTAGACACGGGATGTTTTACCACTACTCGCGCAATCCCGGCAGCGCAATTTCCGGAGCGCCTTTGCCGTTTATTCGCCGTTTCGGCGGGAATGTCGACGTACGCCACATCGCGTCAACCGCTCAATACTTCGAGGCGGAAGACAAAATGCGTTTTTTGGGAACCATGGAGGGTAAGGCGGAAATGTTTTTGGATCTCACGACCAACCGGTTGAAAGGGGATGTGATTGTGCGACGCCAGACGTCCGACATGTCTCAACCATTGTCGGCGGACTTTTCAATTTTCGCCCAATTTCAGGCGAGTCGCCTGCCCCGGTGGAGCGCGAAAGTCGAACTGCCCGCCGGGCAAAATGAAATTCTCGTTCCTTATGCAATCGATAGCAGCCATCTGCCGACGACCTTGGTCGTTGAAGTTTCTGCTGAACAGTCAGGCAAGGTTATCGCGGGTTGGAAAAGTCCCCATATCACGGACGTAGGCAGCGACACTGAATCACCAGCGTGGTTGAATCGTTCCCCTTTTCCGGTGGCTGAATTTGAATTAAACGAGGACGTACTGGCTAAAATTCTTCCGGGCAATTGGCGGCCGGCGCAAGCGCGTATGCGTGGCGGTCGCATCACGGCCGACGGAGTTGAGCTTTTTCCCGGAGGTGAAATCTGGCTCAAAGTGCAGGGCGTCGTATCGAAGCTTGCCGGTGTTGCAAAAGTGGTGCCGAACTCTGGTCCGGAACGTCTACCTGTCGCTAGCGGAGTTTGGTATAAGGGCGGTCGCTTGCAGACTTACGCGTCAGACATTCCTGCGACCGGGACTGAAAGGTATTTTCAGTCCTGGTGTGCCGAGCCCGGGGGGTGGCTGGTCGTGGTGATGGATCCAACATTGGGTATGTCACCGGTTTCGATCCGCTTTACGGACGTGAAACAAAATTGATGGCGGCTTGATTCACTCGCACGTAGCGTCCTTCGAGTGCGGGAACGTGCAACGCCTGCCGACGTTTGGCGACCGGGGTGGGGAAACCAGTTAACGTTTTTGAATGGCATCCTCAAAGCCGAGCACCGATTCCTGGACGAGTTCGACATGACAAGGCAGTACCTTATCATAGTCATAGTAGCGCAGTGCTTTCGAATAGGCGGTCGGAGTGAGCGATTTTCCGCTTCGTTCCTTGGCGAGGCAGGTCCACATCATTTTTGAAAGGGCGACGTGATCGCCCGGCGGCACCAGATAGCCTTGTTGCCGTTGCCCGATCATTTCCGCAATGCCGTGGACATCGGTGGTCACCATCGGAGTACGAAACCCCATCGCCTCCATGACGACGCGGGGAAAAGACTCCTCATAGCTGGTGCAAATGAACATGTCGGCGGCGACGAAGAAATCGAAGACCTCGCGCGTCTCGGGCACGAGAGTGACATTCGGGAGCGCGAGCCGTTTTAAATCGCGCAGGAGTAGATCGAGATAAATGCCCGGCCGTGCTCCCACCATGACGAAGCGGAATTTTCCGCGATGTCCCTGGTTGTGATTAAAATGATCGATCGCGCGAATGAAGATATGTTGCCCCTTGCGCTCACAGATGGTGCCGATGTTTGCGATGACGATCTCGTCGTCTGCGAAGCCATGCTTCCTGCGCATTTCCGCCCGGGTGTGGTGCTGTTTGAATTCGTCGATCGCATCGAGATGAATCCAGCTTGGAACAATGCGGAAGTTGTCGTGAAGATTGCTGTCTTCGTAATAGGCCCGGGTCGCCGCACAGAGGAACAAGGTGTGGGTCGAACGACCCAGCGCTTCGTGGGCTAACTTGTGAAGGCCGAGTTCGAGCTTCACTTCGAAAAAGCGAAACACGGTGGAGCTTTCGTGGATGTAGAAGAGGGAAGGTTTCCCTGCGCGACGTGCCATCAGCACTCCCCAGAAACTTACGAGCGTGTTGCAGACTACGAGATCGATGTGCTCCCACTCCAGGCGGTGCGACAGTTCGTCGAGTCGTTGGTGAAAGATATCTTCATCGGGGGAAGCATACAGTGGCGCGGCGTCGACGATCGTAATGTGTGCGCCTAATGCCTCGTAGGCGGCGCGCAGCGGGCCATCCTGCGACGCCAGAATCTCCAGTTCAAAACCGGCTTCACGCGCCATGTACGTGGCGTACTCGAGGAGAAATAGTGGCGCTCCTTCCAGATTCAAATTGTGGGTTAACAGCAGTAGACGAAGTTTGCCTGTGCGATTCGTCTGACGTGGAACGCTGGCGTGACAGCCGATTCGCCCGTCTTTGAGCTCGAGACTGCGGCTGAAATACGGATCGCGATACGAGGGGTAGCGACGCACGAATGCGATGTGTTCAGTCTCGTCGAAAGTCACGCCACGGGTGGCGCTGCCCCAGTGCATCAGCTTCGCTTGTGGCGTATAAATCACGCGCTGTCCCGCTTCGCGTACGCGGAGGCAAAAATCAACGTCGTTATAAGACACGCCGAAATCGCGTTCATCAAAACCGCCGAGCTTCCGATAAAGTTCCGTGCGCGTCATCAAGCACGCGCCGGTGACCGCCGACACTTCGCGTGCCACTGAATGCCACACGACTTCCGGCACTTCACGTTCGTCGACCTTGGCATACGGCGTATCCGCCAATCCTCCATGGGGGCCGATGATGATGCCGGTGTGGTTGAGGGTTTTCCCGGGATAAACGAGTTTTGCGCCAACGACTCCGACGTCGGCTTGGGCAAACCATCCGGCCATTTCCTCCAGCCAGCCCCGTTCGAGGGCATTGACGTCATTGTTGAGATGCACCACGAGCGGGGTATCGAGGTGCGGCATCGCAAGATTGACGAGATGGGAATAATTGAACGGTGCACTGCGATCAACTGGTCGCACTACGGTGCACATCAGGTCATTGCGCTTTTGAATCGCATCGAGGTAGCGCACCGCGTCGGCGTCGCGCGAATGATCGTCGACGATGACGAGCTTCACATATCGCCAGTCCACCGTCTCATCGAGCAGCTCCACGCATTCCTGCAACAAGTACAATTTGTCGCGCGTCGGTATAACGATCGTCACCTGAAGTCGCGTGAGAATTGTATCGTCCCAACGCCACTGATGAAAACGCATCCGGCGATGATGGGCGATTTCCGGCAGAAACGGGGCTGCTTTCCATCCGCGTCGTTGCGCGGCATCGGCGAGCGACTGGCGCATTTGTTCGACTGAAATGTCGGACGCATCGACGCCCTCGGATCCTGCGCGCGCATGATGACAGATCAGGGGAATGTGTCTGACCAGGCGGGCGGGAAGTTTGTCTGCCACCCGAAGCAGGACGTCGAACCACGGCACGGAGGTGAACTTATCGCGGAACGAACCCAGTTCGATAAAACAGTCGCGCCGGACAAAACTCAGCAAGCCGGGAAACAGTCCGGAGTCGGCGAGTGCCGGACTCCACTCGGGCTTGAATTGCGGCGCAGAACGTACGCAAGCGTCGTCCATGCGGTCTTCGTCGGTGTAAACCAGTTCCAAGTCTGGCTGTGCGGCGATGCAGTCGGCAATTTCGCCCAGTGCATCGGGTGAAAGGCGCGAGCTGCCGGGTAGCAACGTCAAATGCGTCCCTTTCGCCTGATGCGCCGCGGCATTCAGCGCGCCGATGAAATCGGTCGGATCGCTGGCCGCGCTGGCCTTGATTCGTTTTTCGTCCGCCGGCGCTTTTCCTCCGCCCACGAGGCGCGCCTCCCAGTGCGGATAAACTTGTTTGGTCAGCGTGATCGCGAGTTCATCAAGTTGTTGGGGGGCGCAATCCCGGGCGTCGATTAACAGCACGAAGCGCGGGCCGTTGGCATCCAATTTTCGCGCGACCGCCTCCAGCAGCTTTTGACGTTGAACGGTGAATGCATTGGCCGCCACCCATGCCCGATAAGGATCAGTGTGAGTGGATGAATGCCCGACCAATACCGCCGGGGCAAAACGACGATAAAGCCGGTAGGCCTGCTGGCAGCCGCGCCAGAAATCACCGAGCTCGCCCACACTGACATTTTCCGCGCGGCATCCCGACCAAAGTGACCGCACCGCTTCGAGAAACGTGGCGCGACTGAACGCGGGCAACGGGCGCTCCATCTGAATACAGCCGCGCTGATAAAAACGGCGGACAAAAACGAGATGGCGCGTGCCGTCTTCCAGATCCGCAAAAATTTTCAGGCACACTGGATCGCCGGCTCGCTCATCGATATCGACCATCCCGAAAAATTGTGAGCGTCCCGCGTAAGGATGATTCGGAAATAACGCACCGGCTTCCGCACGTTCGCGGTCACCGTAATCCATTTCATTGTCCGCGAGCGGATGCGTGGTGGCGACGAGGCGTTTGATCCGTTGTTCCTGATGAATGATCCAACCTTCCACCTTCAACTTTCCGAACTGCGATCCGCCCGTGAGCAGCGGATTTTCGAGTGCGCCGAAAAAAGGCGGATTAGGCAGCGTGTCGAGCGGCACTGCGGCGGATTCAAGCGCGAGCGAGCGGGCGAGTGGCAATAGATCACCGGCCGGATGGGCCCGGCGGGCCTGAAGTAATTTGCGCAACTGATCCGCGATGATTCCCGGGTTTATTTTTGCGCCAGGTTCCGGCCCCTGTTTGACATTAATTGCGGTTCGCCAGATTTCCACCCAGCGCCCGCCGGCGTCGAGTAGTTCCAGTCGTAAAATTTTAGCCCCACGCGGAGGCAGCACCCGCAGCGAAAATCCGACGTGCGGGAGGCCAAAATAGCCGCGGTGCTGGCGTTCGATGTTTTCCCGCGGCAGGCCAAATATTCCCATGTGCGGAACCCCATCGATGACTGCGCGGATGTCTGAGAAAACCGCGCCCACCTTCGACACAAACCAGCCGCTGATCCACACCGGTTCGCCCTTGAACACCCATTGACTGGGTTCTTCGACGTCGAATTTATAAGAGGCGTTTTCGTTCACGTTTGCGGAGCGGGAAACTAAGGCAAAGGCGGGGCTGGGGCGCAAGCCCGACGCGACTATCCCGCAACGACTGACTCGAGCAACTCCTGCCAGCGGGCGAGTTGCCGCGCGGGCGCGAAATTGGCTTCGGTGATGCGAGCTGCGGCGGCGGCCCGGCGTTCGTTCGTAGAGGGATTTGCGAGGAGATCGGCAATTGCATGGGCCAGAGCGAGCGGATTGCCCGGCGACACAAAGTTCACGTCATTGGGTCCGAATACCCGGGTCAGAGCGGGTGTTGGAGTTGTGATGAGAGGAACCCCGGCTGCCGCTGCCGAAAGCAATGCCCGATGAGGATGACCGGCGAATGCCGGGCACACGATGGCTGCGGTAGCGGCGAAGGGAGGCCGTATGTCCGGACCGATTCCCGTTGCCAAACGGGCGTCGGCTTTGAACAGGCGTTCTTCCGTGGTATTGCGCACGTCGGTCAGGATGATTTTCCGTGTCGCTATTGATTTCCCATGTCGCCGGGTTAATTGGTCGGCGGCATGTAAGAGCACTCCGGCACCATGATCTGATAAACCGCGAATGGGCGCACTGAGCGGGGCTTTGGCATCCGCAGAAAAAATCGGTTCGGGTGAAAACCAAAGTAGATCGTCGGCGGGGTCAGCGAATACGGGCAGCCTTTTCCGTTGGGCGAGTCGCTCTGCCCACGTGCAGCTGCTGTCGAAAATCGCGACCGCGTCGAGATGCCGCCACCAAATCTGACGTTCGAGCGTGGAGAGAGTGCGATCAATTGCCGTCTCATCTCTTGCAGCGAAATACGCCGCAGGATCGATGATTTGCACCGCGCATTCCGCTGCCTCAAAAGCGCTATGCAGCGGACCATCTTCGGAAACGACCAGGCGGACCGCCCAGCGGTTCGACGCGATCAAGTGGCGCACTACATCAAGCGCGCGCAGTGTTCCTTCATCGGGTTGCAGAGTCTTCGTCGCAATCAGCAAGCGACGCGGTCGGCCGGAGGGCAGGGCGGGCAATTTTTTCCCGGATGCATCCAGCGGGATCGCGGGGATTCGATCGGGCGTAAACGGAGCGGTGCCAATCGCGATTCGTTGAGCGAAGCAAAGCGCCACGGTGCCATCGGCAAGTTCGGCATACACTCGCAGACAAGCTGGGCTCGCAACGGTGGGAGGAACATCGACTTCGCCGCGGAGGCGCGCGTGTCGCGCGTTTTGGTGCTGCGGCAGTTTGATCGCAAGCGATTCATCCGTGAGGCCGGATTCGAGCGTGTTGAAAACCAACCCGTTCACCGTGGCAAACACCGAGCGAATAGTTTGCGTTTCATGCAACAGCCAGCCGAACACCGCGACGCGGCCGAAGCGCATCGGGGCGCCAGCTTCAGGCAAGTCGAGATGGCCGTGGAATGGCAGGTGGGGAGTGCGACCAGTCGCGCTTTCCCCCGGCTGTAGTATGACATGGCCTTCGATCCGGGGACTGTTTTCTCCTGCTGAATTAACCTGCACCGCGAGGTTCCGCAACCGATGCCAGTTGCCATATTCATCCATCGCTTCGATGGAATATTCCGTTCTGCCCGTGACCGTCGCGGGCACTCCCACCACGAATTCCGACGGCAGCCATCGGCGGGCGGATTTAAAATGCGCCGCCAAATCGGGGCGGGGTAGCCCCAACACGGCGAGATGAATCCCGGCCGGCGACACCACCCGGACGTCAGTGAAATCGTATCCGGGTTTTCCGACAACCCAACCGCGCAGCCACACCAGGGGACCCGCTACGGCGGTATCTGGCGCAGGCCATTCGATTTCGTGAAAACCGATTTCGGATTCCTGCATGGTCAGACTTTGCCTCGGGCGACAGCTTCCTGGGCCACGGCGAGATGCAGCGGAAGTGAATTAGCCTCGTGAAAACGCTGGACGATGCTGGTGCGTGCCTTTTCTGCGCGACTGGTATCGCGGGCGAAATGAGCGGCGAGCGCCTGCTTGATCGCGTCACCGAGTTGATAGCGATCGCCGGGAGAAATGATCCACGCTTCGTCACCGGCGAGCATTTCCGCGATGCCATTCACGTTCGTGGTAATAATCGGAAGACGGAATGCCGCCGATTCCAAAAGGACGCGTGGGAATGATTCCTCAAAACTGGTGCAGGCAAAGATGTCAGCCAGCCGGTAGAAATCGTAGATCTCACCTGACTCGGGGACAAAAAAAGCGTGGTCGAGTCCGTGCAGCACCATCTCCTGCTTGAGGGAATCGAGGTAAACGCCGGCTCTTGCTCCCACCATCACGAAGTGGATTTTTTTTCCAGGATAAGTGAAGCGGAGTTCTTCCTTCAACAGTTCAATGGCACGAATAAAAATATGCTGACCCTTACGTTCGCAGACCGAGCCGATGTTCACGATCAACACCGCGTCGGGATCGAGGCCATGTTTGCGCCGTAGTTCCGTTTTTTGGTGTTTCGCGGCGAAGGCGTCCACGCGGGCGACATCGACCCAGCTGGGAAGCAGAATGAAATTCCCGCGGTCGTTGAGATAATCAAAAACCAATCGGGACGAATCGGCCGTGAACACGACCCGGTTAGCCAGACGAAATGCTTCTTCTACGATCGGGAACAATGCCGCCGACAAAATCGGTTCGAAGAAACGCCGGACCGGAGAACTTTCGTGGACGTAAAGGACGGAGGGTTTTCCCATGGCCCGCGCGAAATGAATCGCCCAGAACGACACCATCGTATTGGCAATCACGAGGTCGAAATCCTGGGGCGCGGTTTGCGTGGCCTCCCGGAGCGCGGCTTGAAATTCGCGTTCACTGCCCGTGCGAAATGTGCGTGTAAGATCAAGCACGGTCACGGCCATGCCCGCTTCGTCAAACACGCGGCGCATTGGCCCGTCTTGTGGGGCGATCACACGAACGGTCACGTCGGGCTGACCCGCCAGATATCGCGCGAGCTCAAAAATAAACCACGGCGCACCTTCGAAATTTAGATTGTGGGTCGCCACCAGGATTCGCATTGCGCGGGCGGGTGCCCGGCCAATGGCTTGTTCATGATCGACGGTCTTTCCACGGTTTCGTTTGGGAGGAGCCTCGGCTTGATAGGCTTTCCACGCCGTGCGACTCGCGGACAACAGTTCGCGGCCAGATCCGAGCGGAACGCCATAGCGCGCTGCGGCGCCGCGCAATGCCCACAGCGCCCGGGCGAAAGTGGTACGTGACAACGGTGGCAGCGTAATATCACCGCCCGCAATTACCTTGGGGATGAAGCGCTGGGCAAAGACGAGGTGCTTTTCCCCGTTTTCCAGCTCGGCAAAAACTTTCAACAATGCCGGCGCGCTTTGATTGGCGGGCAGGTCAACATGCCCGACGAACTGTGAATGAGTGCGGCCCGGGAGGTCGGCGAAAACCCCGCCGATGTCATCGCGCGGCAGTCCGTGCAACAAAATGGATTCCTGCACCGCATCGACCAGGGCCGTGATGTGTTTGATTTTCCCGGTGCGGTGCGCGAGCCAGCCGGTGACCGACAATCTTCCATATCGCAGCCAGCCGGTTTCACGCGGTTCTTCAAGCGCACCGTGAAAAGGCGGTACCGGAAGGGCGTTGAGCGGTTCGGCCATCGTGCCGGAAACAATTTCATCGGCGATTACGTTCCACGGCGCAGTCGGCCGCTGGGAGTGAAGCCGCAGAATCGCAGGAACGGCTTCAATTAAACGGCCAGCGAGTGGCGGGGGAGGGGTGTAGACCGCAGCGCTGTCGTCAACAGTGATTTCAGATCGGAAAAATTCCGTCCAGACGCCCGCCGGGTCGCGCGCTTCCAGACGTAACACCCGTGCACCACGATGCGGTTCAACGCGGAAAACGAAACCGGAGTAGGGTGGGCCGGGCCGGCCGAGAAATTTTTCATCGAGTCCGGGTTTCGGCAAACCCGGCAGACCAAGAAATGCACGTCCATCGATCCAGGCCCGCACATCGGCGACGAAACGATGTTCCCCGGCATAGATCCACCCCGCGATCCACGAATGGCCCACCGGAAAACGCCATTCCGGCGGACGAATCTCAACAGCGTGTTGCCAGCCAGTGGACGCAGACATGCTCAGAATCGCGGCGGAATTTTGGGAGCCTTGGAATACACGCGGATGGACATGGACAATGGTGGGAAATTGGGCGCCGGAGGCATCACGTCAACTCTTGCGTGGCGGGCGTCGTGGCCTGTCTGTTCGCGGCAGAAATTGATTGCTGCACTGGGGATAGGGCGTTTTTTTTGACCCTCTTCAACCGGCGGGCCTCGAGGGGTTGAAACGCAATGCACATGACACTACTCCATCAGTATGCGGCTGAAATTCCCTGCTTGACCGGGGCTGCGACATGAACCGCGGACTCAGCCAAAACCTGAAACTGGTCTTTCTGTGGTTGGACGCTCATCCTGCCAGCTATGGGTTGTTTGCGGCGGTGGGCACGGTGTTGGTCGTCGCACACTGGCTTGCGCTGGCTCGCGATGAGAACCGCCGCGGACTGGGAAGCCCAGTTTTTACAGGTTGGCGGGATCTTCTCGTTCTATTCTTTTTCATGGTCGCGTGGCGCTGGCCTTTTCTGTTTCTCGCGGCCGAATTGAATCCCGACGAGAGCCAGCTGATTGCCGGTGGAATCACTCTCGCTCACGATCCCATTTTCTGGCGATCCGTGGATGGGACGACGTCCGGGCCGCTGAATTTTTATCTGTTGGTGCCTTATGCGTGGCTGGGAATTCCCCTCGATTATTTCACAGCACGGTTAACGGGCTTGATGCTCATCACCGGAGCGCTTTTCGCGACCTACCGCACCCTCGCGGTTCATTTTGGGCGCTCGATCGCCTGGGTGGGCATAATGCCCGCGGCCGCGTTTTTCGCCACGGCGACCTATTCGGACCTGATTCATTATTCGTCGGAGCATCTCGGGCTTTTTCTGACCGCCCTGTCGCTATGGCTGATTGCAGGCGAAAAATCAGTGAATGATCGCCGGGTGTGGTTGGGTTGCTTCGTCGCGGGTGCGGCTCCTTGGGCAAAGTTGCAGATGGCACCCATCAGCCTGGCACTGATCGGATGGGCTTTCTGGCAGATGCTCCAGCGAACGCATACCGAAACGCATCGCTCGCGCTGGCGTGGTTTTCTCGGAGTCGCGCTGGCAGGTCTGGCACCGACTGTCATCGCGCTGACCGTAATCCTGCTAACCGGGCAGGCCGAGGCGGCGTGGCGGCGGTATTTCGTGCACAACTTGATTTACGTGGGTGCGGCGAGAACGTTAAAGGATGCGTTGTACGAAATGGGTGTTCTGGCGGAGAAAGACGGACGGCTGCCGGTATTTTTGTCCGTGAGTGGGGTGATTCTTATTCTCGGAAGCCTTTCATATCTCTGGCGCCGGCTCATACCTTCGCGATTCTGTTTCGCGGGCATGGTGCTGACCTCAGCGGGAGTGATTGCGGTGGTGGCTCCGCGGAGGGAATTCCTGCACTACGCTCTCCTGCTGCCTGTTCCCCTGACCTTTCTGGTCGGCGTGGTGATGGGCGATTGGTGGCGGCAAGTTTCCTCCAGAAAAGGACAATTTATTCTGGCAGCCGTTTTTCTGGTGATCGGTTTGGGACCGCTCATTTTCACCCGGAGCAAACAGCCGATTCCAGAGATTTACGGGGGATTTGCGTATAACTGGAACCACCCGCGCACGAGCACCTCGGCGTTGGTTCATTCCCTGGCGGGAAAAGTGGGATCGGTTGGAATCTGGGGATGGGCCAACGGGGTCTATGTCGAAACCGCGCTCCCACAAGCGACCCGCGATCCGCATAGTGTGTGGTCCATCCAGCCGAACGCACAGCTACAGTATCATCGTGCTGCCTATTTGTCGGATTTGCGCGGGAATCGCCCGGCAGTTTTTGTCGATGCGGTCGGACCTGGAGCCTTTGCCTACGAACAACGTGAAACCCAGGCGCATGAGATTTTTCCGGAACTGGCGGATTACATTCGGGGAAATTATCTGTTGATCGCAGATCTTGGGGAAGCCCGGATCTATGCGCGAAACGATTTGGAGACTGCCCGCCAACTGACGCCGGCTCGCATGGAATCGTTAACGGCTCAAGGCCGGCTGACCCTCGCGGAACGAAACAATCCGATCCCGCCGCCCGAAACGTCTTTGTCGGGGTTTCAGCGAAAGACAATTGGTCAACGCGAAGTACTGATGCTGCTGCCACCCACCCAGGTGGAATGGAATTTGGAAAGCGACGTCCGCGCGGTGTCACTCGAATTTGGTTTTGATCCCGTTGCCTTCGAGCAGGGTCACAGCAACGGCGCCGATCTTTATTTGGAAGTGACTGACGCCGCCGGAATCCACCAGGCCTTTCACACGTTTCTCAATCCGGCCGGGCAAGTCGACGATCGTGCGCCGCATCGCCGGGTGGTCACACTCCCAAGCTTTTCGGCGCCGGCCCGCTTGATTCTGCGAAGTGCTCCCGGTCCTTACAGCGACACCGCTTGGGATTGGGTTTATGTTTCCAATCTCAAATTGATTCGTTCTCCATTTCCGCTCTTGCCGCCAAAATAGATTACGAACAATTACGACACGTTTAGTCGGGAAGTGTTGCGAGCGAGCGCGACGTGGCGTGGTAAGAGCAGGGCGGCGTCGTAATGTTCCATGACGCGAGTGCGCGCGGCTTTCGCGAGCGCGTGGGCAAACGACTCGTCGCTCAGCACCAAAGCTTGTGCGTCGGCCAGCGCGGAACTGTCACCGGCGGAAACCAGCACCGCTTCTTCGCCGTCGCGGGTCATTTCGGGAATGCCGTGTACATTGGTACTCACAATGGGAACGCCAAAAGCCATCGCTTCCAGCACCACGCGGGGAAAGGATTCTTCATAGCTGGAACAGACGAAGAGGTCAGCGGCGCCATAATAAATTTCCGGCGTGGAGGTTTCCCCGACTACGCGAAGATTCGGCCGGTCGAGCTGCGCGACGAGATCGCGAATCGCGTGGTCATATGCGCTCTCCCGACCGCCGATCATGAGAAACTCGCATTGCGCCGCGAGGTCGGGATGACGCCGCCACAGCAAGTCCACAGCACGGACGAAAATATGCTGCCCCTTGCGGTTACAGACGGTGCCAATGTTGACCACCAGCTTCGACGAATCGCTGAGACCGAGCTCCTTTCTGAGTTTGGACCGGGGCTGTGCCGCTGAAAATTGATCGATGCGGCCCAGTTCGATCCAGCCGGGATTGATGCTGTGATTGGCCCGCGTGAGACAAGGCTTGTAGTAACGACGGGTGGCCTTCGTGAGAAACGAGACGTGCGTCGCGAAGGCAAAAGTTTTCTTCACCAGCGGCAGAGTCGCTGGATCCATGTAACCGAAATAGAAACAATCCGGCGTCGTACTTTCATGGATGTAGAAAAGTGAAGGGCGGCCTGCTTTGTGAGCGAGATGGATGCCCCAATACGTCGAGAGCGTATTGGCTACCACGAGATCCTGTTGGGAAAGATCGATGCGAATTGCGAGGCCCGCGATCTCTTCATTCAGCGATTTTGCACTCCCGGCTTTGAGTGAGGGCGCAATATCGATGATTTCGATTTTCGCGCCAAGGTCTTCGAATTGCTTTCGCAAAGGCCCCTCATTGGCACTGATCACCTTTAGTTTGGATCCTCCGTTCGAAAGATGTTTTGCATACTCCAGCAAAAACAGCGGCGCTCCTTCCAGATTCAGATTGTGAGTGATCAGCGCGACCCGCGCAGGTCCGGTGGTCGCCGCAGTTGAACCAAGCGGTTCATTTCCGGTTGCGTGGGCTGATTGCCGGTGCGGCGCGCGCGCGCGGTACTCGGACCACACTTCCCGGAGCGCGCGCAGAAACCATTCGTTGATGGGAACGATGAATCCGCGTTGCTGGCAGGCGGCTCGCAGCAACCGGGCGCTGTTGAAAAATGTTCGCAGGCTGAACGGTGGGTAGGGTGCCTTCGCTTGCTCGTCGTCGTAGAAATGGCTGCGCTCGACGTGACAAAGGTGCCAGCTCCCATCGGCCAATTCCGCGTAGATCCGGATGCTCGCGGGCAATGGCAGTTGCGCGGGCACGTCCATGGTTCCGTAGAAACGGGAACTCACTGCGTTGGGAAATTGCGGGAAGAGTCCGGCGACGTAGGGAAAGTCACTTTCCTTTTTCATGATTTGCCACGCCTGCAAATCCACGGTCGCCGCGATTCGCCGGATGGCTTGGGTTTCATGGAACAACCAACCCTCAACAACCACCCTTCCGAATTCGGTCCGTTGCAATTGGGGAGGATTATGAAGATGTCCGTGAAAGGGGACTGCAGCGTATCGCGTCACATGCGGGAGCGGCAGTGAATTCACAATTTGGTCCGCGACGGTCTGCGGATGTGCAGTGACGGATTTCTGAAGAAGCAGACGCAACGCGCGCGCAAATTCATGCGGTTGCAAAGTGCCCGCACCTGGCGTCGGCGATGCGTCGATTCCTTCGCCGTGGAAAACGACCGTGTCCAGTTCCATCCATCGCCCGCTGATTTCGCAGGCTTCGAATCGAAGATGATTTTCCCCGGAGGCAATTGGGAGCGTTACATCGAATCCCGCGAGGAGAAACGGTTCGCGAGCCTTGAAGTACTGCGCGAGATCCGGACGAGGATGGCCGAAACAACTGGGATAAACTTTTTTGCCCACCACCACGCGCAGATCGGTAATGAAAAAAGCCGCTTTCCCGACCGCCCAGCCTTTGAGCGTGACGTTTCCCGCCGCGACTTTTGCGTCGGTCACATGATCATCCAACATGAAAAATGCCTGGGCGGTTTCTTTCATGGACTGGCGTTATCGATGCGTCCGGCGGCGACGTCGGCGGCGAGTGCCGCGTGCCGGGGAAGCAATATTCCCGCTTCGAACTGATTTACCACTCGTGCCCGGGCTCGGGCGGCGAGCGACTGGCCAATCTCTGGTGAGAGCAACAGCTTCACCATGGCTTCACAGAGGGCGATGGTGTCCCCCGGAGGAACAAGAGTGGCTTCCAAATCCGGACGCACCATTTCCGGAACGCCCTGGACTCCGGAACTCAGGATGGGAACACCGCAAGCCATCGCCTCGAGAATCACCCGCGGCGACGATTCCTCGAAGCTGGAACACACAAACACATCCGCCGCGACGTAGTAAGGGAGATAGTCCGCCGTTTCGGGATGCACGGCCAGGTTGGGGCGGTTGAGCTGCTCCAGCAATTCATCGAGCATAGCGTCGAAAGAGGAATGCCGTCCGCCGAGCATCACGAATTTGGTGCGGGCGGCGAGTGCGGGATGACGCCGCCAAAGTAAATCCACCGCGCGGGCGAAGATATGCTGGCCCTTTCTTCCGGAAACCGTGCCGACGTTGGTGACGAGCAATTCACCGGGCTGGAGCGAGAACCGTTTGCGCAGCTCTTCGCGCGGATTTTGCGCGCGCCAGGCATCGAGACGCGCGACGTCGATCCATCCGGGCGTAAGGCGATGGGTTGAAGGGCGGCCGTAATCGGTGTGATAGCTGCGCGTCGAGGCGGTAGTGAAGGACACGCAGTCAGCGAGCGCAAACGCTTCGTCAACGAGCGCGATAACATCCGGATGCGCGCGCTTGTGATAAAAATGCGCGGGCGTTGTACTTTCGTGGACGTAAAGTAGCGTGCGTTTCCCGGCTGATTTAGCCGCGTGGATGGCCCAGAACGTTGTGAAGGTGTTGCACACGATCAGATCGTATTCCGAGAAATTAAAACCGAGTGAGTGAATCGCTTTTTGCGCTTCGGCTGCGGTGGGGGACTGAAAGATCGCGCCGGCCGTGACGATTGCGACGGTGCAACCGATCGACTCGAAGCGCTGACGCAAAGGACCATCCACGGGACTGAGCAGCGTTAGCTTTGCTCCTGCTGACGCGAGATGACGGACATAGTCCACGAGGAAGAGGGGAGCTCCTTCGAGATCGAGATTGTGTGAAACGACGAGAATCCGCTGCGGCGTTGGCGCATCACTGGATGACGGTGCTTCCTGGAGGCGGCCCGCTTTGCTCGAAACCGAAGGCGCACGCAGATAAAAATTCTGGTTCAATCGGGCGAGTTCGGTCCGCATTTCGTCGTCATCGGAAACGGAAATGCCGCGGTCTTTCATCGCCTCGCCGAGGACCTGCACGCATTTTTCAAATGCTCCGGGAGTCGAGGACGGATACGATGCTTTTTCCTCTTCGCCGGTAATCAGCCGGCTGCGCTGGACCGAGCAGAGATGTAAACTTCCATCTTCAAGTTCTGCGTAAAGACGAAGACATACCGGGTTGGGCAGCTGTGCCGGAACGTCAACCAAACCATACAAGGCGCAGGCCGCAGCGGTGGGAAATTGTGGAAAATATGTCGCGGGATTTGGCGACACATTCCGATGGTCGACCGATTGCCACGTTTGCAAATCGAACGAAGCGAGGACGCGCTTGATCGATTGCGTTTCGTGAAACAAATAGCCGAGCACGGGAGTGCGGCCGAAGTGGCACAGCGCCACGGCGGCGGGTTCATCCAAGTGTCCGTGGAATGGAGCCGGCGGGTGACGCAGGTCGCGTGGATAGGGAATCGCCGCGATTGTTTCCCGGGCCAGGTCGGTCAGAGGACGATCGAGCTGCCGTCGCTGTTCCCTGAGCAATTTTTGCAGGGCCCGGCCGAATTCATGCCATCGCAGCGGTCCCGACGGCACGGCGAAATCGACGCGGGCTGAGCCGCGGTCCGCGTGATACCGTGCATTTTGAAATACGGACCACCGTCCCTCTATTTCGAGCACTTCAAGTGCGACATCGACATCCCCCGGGCTTAGTTCGATTGCGACATGAAATTCCGCGAGCGCCACAGGCTGCCCGGTGTTGAAGTGAACCGCGAGGTCGGCGCGCGGAAAACCATGAATCCCGGGGAATATTTTTCCGCCGATGCGGGCACGCACATCGCAGAAAACTCCGCCCGGTTTCGGCCACACCCAGCCACGCAGCCAGTGCCGTCCGGGCGGTAGCGTCGCACCTGGCGCGGGCGATTCGATCTGACTAAAGCTAAAACCGGTTTCGGGCATCGAGGGTAACGTCAACCACCCGCAGCGTGGATGGCAATCGTGCGATGAGCCAGTTCCACCTGACGTGGAAGAATTAGTGTGGTCGAAAATGATGTTTCCACCCGCGTCCTCGCATTTCGCGCGTACGTTTGCGCCAGCTCTTTCCGGGAAATCAATCGGATCATGCCGTCTGCCAAGGTGGACGAATTTCCAGGGGAAACCAAAACGGCTTCCATTTCATGGCTGACCATAAACGGAATTCCATGAACATCAGTGCTGAGGATCGGCACCTCCATCGCCATCGCCTCAAGCACCACGCGGGGAAACGATTCTTCATAACTGGAGCACACAAAGAGATCTGCGGCGCCAAGGTAATCGTAGGCGCGGGGCGTTTCCGGCACGATCTTCAAGTTGGGCCGATCGAGTCCCGCGACGAGCAATTTCATGGATTCGTCGAATGCGGTGTTGCGTCCACCGACCATCCAGAAATCGCATTGAACCGCGAGGTCGGGACGCCGACGCCAGAATAAATCGACGGCCCACGCGAACACGTGCTGACCTTTCCGCTCACAGACGGCGCCCAGATTTACCACGAGAATCCGTCCATCGATCACGCCAAGATCCCTTCGTAAGCTGTTCCGTGAATGCGCCGCCCGGTGAGCATCAATTGCGTCGAGATTAATCCAGCCGGGATTCAAATGGAAGTTGGTCCGGTTGGTGAACGGCTCGTAGTAACGTGCAGTGGAGGTCGTGTTGAAGGACACGCGCGTCGCCAGCTGAAAACTGCGTTCGACGAAAGGCACCACTACTGCGGACGCGTTCCCGTGAAAGAAAGCCGCTGGCGTGGTGCTTTCGTGGATGTAGAAGAGCGAAGGAGTTTTTTCGAGATGTGCGAGATGAACGGCCCAGTAGGTCGCGAGGGTATTGGCGATAATCAAGCGCGCGGCGTGGCAATTGATTTTAGTAGCGATGACCTGGAGCGCGGCTCGCCATGCCGCCGTGGAATTTGCCGTCGCCAGCGGGCTCACGTCCACGACCAAGACGGTTGCGCCGGCTTGCTCGAATTCCTTGCGCAAGAGACCGTCGCGCGCACTCACTAACGTAAGCGAAGCCTGACCTTGAGCGATGAGATGACGGCAGTTTTCCAACAGCAACAAGGGTGCTCCCTCGTAGTCGAGGTTTTGGGTGAATACCATTACCGGACCGAGTGGAGCGGTGGTGCTCACCGGCTGATCGGTGGCGAACGTGGCTGCGCGGGTTTTTATTCGGGGAGCGCGTCGGGAAAAATCACGCCACGCCTGCCAGAGTGCCTGGCGAAAGGCGGCACCTTGCTGAACGACGATGCCCGCATTCGTAAGTTCGGCGTGAAGCGATCGCGCCGCACGATAAAATAAAAAAGGCGAGGCAGGAGGCAAAGGTCGTTTTTCTTCTTCGAGTCCAAACGGGAAAAAACGTTGGACAGCGCACAGGTGTCGGGAGCCGTCGGCCAGTTCGGCGTAGAGACGGAGGGTTACCGGTCTGGGAAGATGCGAGGGGATATCGATGTACCCTTTGACATTGCTCCGGATGGCATTCGGAAATTGGGGAAACAGTTGGGGTGCGATGGGCGACATGCCGCCGTGGGCGACAGTTTGCCAGACGTGCAAATCCACAGTCGCGAGGATCTTCGATACCTCGATTTGCTCGTGAAAAAGATAACCGTCGATGAGGATGCGTCCATATGCGGCCCGCGTGATGATGGCGGGTTCGCGAAAGAAAGCATGAAACGGAGGCGACGGATGAAGCAGATAGCGCGGGCAGCCCAGCGACGAGATCAACTGGGCTGCGAGGTCCTTGCAGTTGGCGGAGGCATCGGTCCCATAGCTTTGCAGCAGATAGCGGAGCATTTCCGTGAACTCGGGGAGATTAACCGGAGCTTCGGCTTCGCGAATAAATGCCGGAGCGGCCGGTCCATTGACTTCACGTATTGCCGAATGAACCGCGATCCAGTCGCCGCTGATGGATAGCGCTTCGAATTCGAGTGTAATGCGGCCCGGCTCGAGGAAAATCGGAATTTCGAACGCCGCCGGGAGGTGGGGCGTAGGATGTTTGAAATGAATGGCCAGATCGGGGCGAATAAAACCATACGTCGCCGGCCAGACTTTCCCCAGGCAGCGGACCCTCAAGTCAGTGATGACTGCATCCGGTTTTTCGACCAGCCAGCCGCGCAATTTGTGCAAGCCTGCCGGCAGGACGGTGGTTGTCGCCGGATGCTCGAGATTAAAGAATCCCTGCGCGAACTCGATCATCGGGGTCCGTTGTCAAAACTCCGACCTGAGCAGTATGCTATCATGCTCGAAGGATGATTGATTATTCGCGGTGGAAACATCACCTCCACTCTTGGCGGTGGTTGCGGAGCTCGGCGAGTGCTTTTTAAGGCGGAAGAATTCTGTGTCGAGATCCACCACCCTGGAAGAATGAATACTATTGCGCGAATGTGTGCGAGTAACAGAGCATGACAAAATGGCCGCCAGTCGAACCTCTGACTCTGAATGCTCTCCCGTAAAAACCCGATCGGGCGAAGGCATTTTGGCAGCGATGGTGTTTTTGGCGGCGCTGCTTTTCTACGGCTGGAGCACACATGTGGGTTGGGAAAATCTGAATCTACCCGGAGTGGAATTTCGCCAAACGCAGACCGCGCTTTCCGCGTATTTCATCCAGCGCGACCACGATTTTTCACTCGCGTACCCGACGCCGGTGCTCGGCAAGCCCTGGTCGGTACCGATTGAGTTTCCTCTCTATCAATGGTCGGTGGTGTGGCTTAGTAATGCGGCCGGACTGGAGCTGACCAAGGCTGGTCGGACGGTCAGTTTATTATGCTTCTATTTCTCCTTACCCGCACTTTTTCTGCTTCTGCGGCGCGTGGGACTTACTACTTCCCGATCGTTGATTGTCTTGAGTTTCGTGCTGACCTGTCCGCTCTACATTTTCTACGGGCGGGCGTTTTTGATCGAAACCATGGCTTTGCTTTTTTCCCTATGGTTTTTACTGGGCTATTTGAATGCGGTGGAAAAGCGGAGCTTCGGGTGGTGGGTTCTGGCTGGTTTATGCGGCGCGGCAGCGGGTCTGGTTAAAATCACGACGTTCGTGTTCATTCTGATGCCCGCGTGTATTTGGACCGTCCATCGGCTCTGGCAGACGTATCGCGCCAAAGAAAAGCAAGTTTGGCGTGAACTGGGTTGGACGATCGCTTGGGCTTTGGGAACTGTTGCGCTTCCACTTCTGATCAGCGAGAAATGGTTGAGATTTGCCGATGCGACAAAAGCCCTGAATTCAGCAGCAGGGTTTTTGTTGTCGGGGCAGCTCAACTCCTTCGTTTTCGGAACGGTCGCCGATCATTTTTCCGGGTCCATTTGGCGTCAGCACCGGGATATTCTTTTTCATTCGATCGCGACCTGGTGGGTGTTGGCGATTGCCGCCGCCGCTGGGCTGATGTTTGGCCGGCGCTGGTGGTGGTGGATCGTCGCGTTGCTCGGATGCTTCGCTGGCGTGCAAGCACTGTTTCCCGTACTTTATGCCCTTCACGAATATTACTATGTGGCGAGTGCGTTCATGTTGCTCGTCGCCGTTGGTCTGGCGGCATCAAGTACGTTGGATTCACGACTTCCTGCCGTGGTCGTTTGGAGTTTCATTCTGATTCTGCAAGCCGGGCAGATTGTGGGATATTTTCGTGGATATTATCCCGAACAAAAGGGAGCGAGCACGGGAGGCAGTGCCATCACCCAAATGTTACGGGTGGCAACAGAACCCGATGACGTGCTGTTGATCGCCGGCCAGGACTGGTGTTCGAATTCTCCCTATTTCGCCCGCCGCCGGGCGTTAATGCTCCGTTCAGGAATTGAGAAAGACGAGATCCTCGTCTCCCAGTATTTTGCTGCGCTGCATGGGGAATCAGTCGGGGCATTGGTGCTCGCTGGTGACCAGCGCGACAATCAGCAATTGCTCTCTCGCGCGGTCCAGGAATTTGGAATCGATCCGCGACCGGTGTTTAAGGCCCTTGATGCGACCGTGTATTTTCCGCGCCGGCTGCGCCTCGCGGCAATAGCACTGGTCCCAACGATTCAGGACGCATCTTCCGTGGAGCTGATGCCCGACGCAAAAGCCGACGCTCAGGCATTGGTCGGTCATGAGGTGGAATTGAATCAATTTCCGGTTAGCTACGGCCAAAAATTTGCCGGCATGTCCCCATTGCCATTCAAATATTTCACTACCTTCGGGCTGAACCGGCCGACGGTTGAAGGCCGCGACATGTTTTTCGCCCATCCGATCACGCGCCTTTGGTTTAAGGTCCCGGCCGGCAGGCACGCCATCCTGGTGGAGGCGTTGCTTTCTCCCGCGGCGTACGCCGATTCCCTTCCGATGGGCGACCGCAGCGATGGCTTTGGTTTGAAAGTTTCAGTCGAAACCCCGTCGCAGGTTCGTCGCGAAATTATCGATCAATGGATAAACCCCCGGGATCGGTCCGGGGATCGCGGTCTTAAAACTTTTAACCAGGAATTTGAGCTCGCCGAAGGAGAAACGATCGTGGTGGAAACCGATCCGGGCCCGCAACAAAGCATGGCGAGGGATTGGGCCATGCTTGGCCGGATCGAAATTAAGTGAACGCGCAGCCTCAACCGAGAGCGGCTTCGCGGATTACCTGCAAGTGAGGCGGGAAAGCACGTGCCTGGTGGTAATTTCGCGCGGCGCGGGCCTGCGCCATTGAGATCATCTTTTGGTTGCCTGCGAAATGATCGGTGAGCGCCTTTTTCAACGCATCGGCAAGCTTGAAGGGATCGCCGGCGGGAACGAGGTAGGCTTCATCCGTGTTGGTCAGCATTTCAGCGATACCATTCACATCGGTGCTGACGATGCGGGTGCCAAATACCATCGATTCGAGGAGAACACGCGGGAACGATTCTTCGAAACTGGAGCACACGAAAATGTCTGCGAGCTGGTAGAAATCGTAGATCTCGGGGGTTTCGTTAAAGATTTTCACTTCGTGCAGCCCCATGAGCTTGATGTCTTCCATCAACATTTCCATGTACAGCCCGGGCCGGGCGCCAACCATCACCCACTGGATTTTTTTTCCGGGAAACAACGCCGGAAGCTCTTTATTGAGCAGATCGATTCCCCGGATGTAGATGTGCTGGCCCTTGCGTTCGCAGATTGATCCGATGTTGACGATGAGCACGGCGTCGGGATCCAGTCCGTGTTTGCGGCGCAAGGCGGCGCGATCATGCGTGGCCTTGAACTGTTCGATACGGCCAAAATCAACCCAACTGCGCAACAAGCGGAAGTTATCGTTGAGATTGAGTTCCTCGAAAATGGTCCGCGTGGCTTGAGCGGTGAACACGACGCGGGTCGCCAGCTTGAACGCATCTTCCACAACTTCGTGCATTGCCGGCGGCAGCATCTGGGCAAAAAAACGTTTCACGGTGTTGCTCTCGTGAATGTAGAGTGTGGATGGTTTATCCAGATGAGCCGCAAGGTGGACGGCCCAAAAAGTCAGCATCGTGTTGCAGACAAAAACATCGGTTCCTTCCCAGCGGCGGCTGTCAGCGAATTTCTTCAATGCGACGGCAAAATCCGCAGGCGTTTTCGCCTTCGTCATGGCGGTGGTATCCCAGATTTCGACTTTAAAACCTGCCTGCTCAAAACGGGCGCGCAGTGGTCCCTCTTCCGGGGACACGATCGTCACGGCCACGCCGGGCTGTTCGGCGATATAGCGGGCGAGTTCGAAAATGAAAATCGGCGCACCTTCGAAGTTCAGGTTGTGCGTGATTACCATGGCGCGAAAAGGCCGCGGTGTTTGGGCGTAGCGCTGATGATACGGATTGAGCGGCAGATTTCGCGGCGGAAAATCGAGCGTCTCGCTGTGGTATGGATCGTGATATTCTCCATGCCGCGCGAGGTATTCGACGTGTTCCCGTTCCGCGTAGGTGTTGCCACGAGTGGCGCTGCCGACGTGGCGCAGGACCGCTTGCGGAGTGACGACAGTGCGAAAGCCCGCGGTGGCGGCACGCAGGCAGTAGTCCACGTCGTTGTAGGCCACGGCGAGCTTCACCTCGTCGAAACCGTGGAGTTTACGATACAGGTCGGTGCGCGTGAGCAGGCACGCTCCCGTCACGGCCGCGACATTTCTTGCGGCGTGCGGCAAAAACATTGTCCCCAAATCTTCCGCAGGCTCTTTTTCGAACAACACATGGGCGAGTCCATCTTCCCGACTGAGCGAGATGCCCGCGTGATTCACCGTGTTGTCAGGATAAATCAGCTTTGCTCCCACCACGCCGACCTTCGGCAGGCTCAGCCAACCTGCCATGTCCTCAAGCCAGCCGGGCGTGAGAGCTTCGACGTCATTATTAAGATGCAGCAAAAGCGGCGTGTCAGCACGAGCGCTGCCCAGATTGACCAGCTTCGAGTAGTTGAAGCCCTCCGGATTTGCCGGCGAATGGATGACCTCGCACCGAAGATCGGACCGCGTGGCCAAGGTGGACAAGTAGGCGAGCGCGTCGGGTTCGGTCGAGCTGTCATCGACCACCACTACTTTGACCGATTCCTTTGGCGTCGTGCGTGCGATTGAATCAAGGCACGTGCGCAAAAGATCGGCGCGATTTTTGGTCGGGATGACGATCGTCACCGGATTGTCGTGGAGTACGCCGGCATCCCATTTGAGCTGATGAAGGCAGAGCGCGTAGTTGCGCGCAAATTCAGGAAGGACGGGTTCTGCGCGCAAGCCGCGGCGGGTGATCGCTTCGGCAATTCCACGCCGGGCTGCGTCGAACAGGTAGCCCTTCTGATCACCGCGGGTCGCAGTGCTTTCAGCGTGAGCGCGCCAATGATAGCCGATGAAAGGAACGTGGAGAATATCGCGATCGTCGATGAGCTCAAAGCAGCGCAGGAAGAGGTCGATGTCTTGTGCGCCGTTGAATTCCGGACGCAGGCCGCCGGCTTTCTGGATCACGCTGCGCCGAATGACGCTCAGATGATGCGTGTAGTTGTGGGTAATCGCCATTTCCGGACTCCAGTCGCCCTTGAACTGGGGATCGAAACGACGGCCCGTGTCATCGATTTTGTCTTCGTCGGTATAGAGAAAACTCGCGGTGGGATGTTTCGCGATGGCGGCTGCGACTTGCAACAGGGTATCGTGCGGCAACAGGTCATCGTGATCGAGCAAGGCTACGTATTCACCCGTAGCGACTTCGATCGCGGAGTTGGTGGCGCGGGCAATGTGTCCGTTTTCAGCACGGAAAACCGGACGGATTCTTGGATCGGATTTCGCGGCCTCCTCGAGGATTTGGCGCACGTGAGGCTGAGGCGAAGCGTCGTCTGCAATGCAGAGCTCCCAGCGCGGATAGATCTGTTGTTTCAGGCAGTCGAGTAGCTCCCGCAAATATTTTTCGGGCGTATTGTACGCGGGGACGGCGATGCTGATCAACGGACCGCCTGCCCTGACCAATGCGTCTGCGTCGCTCTGCAATACGGCCCGGAGTCGGGGAGTAATGCGGTTATGCCAGGTCCAACGAGTGTATGGATCCTGGTCACGACGGCGCACGATGGCCTTCGGAATAACTTTTTCTTCGCCGCGACCGAGAGTGGCGGCCAGGGTTTCGCGCAAGCGCGTGATTTCAGTGCGGGCTTCCTTCCAGCTGTCAAATTTGAAACGGCCCAACAAGGCTCCGCGCAGAAAAGCCGCGACGACTTTGTAGAAAAGAAATGGACGATAAATCGGAATCGGCCCCGAGTGTTCCTCCCGGCGGTCGAGGTACATGCGCCGCGCGAAGGCAATGGGGCGGAGGCCGTCACCGGTTTCGGCAAAAATCTTGAGATTCGCCGGACTCGGCGTGTCGGTGCGAATATCGATCAGGCCATAGTAGCCGGACTTTCCCGCGTGGGCGTGATCCGATCGATGCGCGGCGACATCCGGCCGGTCCTTGGGATAAACGAGCCGGTTTTCGGTCAGGACGCCAGTGGTGGCGCTCAACTGTTTGATTTCGCAGCCGACTCCGAAGATCCAGCCTGTGACGCGAAATTTTCCGTAACCGACATTGATCCAGAATCCGGGATTTTCAATGTGACCGAGAAAACGGTTGCCGATCGCGACGTCGCTCGTCGGCGTGAGAATATCGCGCAGTACGTTATCGGCTTCGCGACACAATACCGGCCATGATTCGCGGTGAAAATACCGGTAGAGATAGTTCAGCGATTGATTGACGACGGTTGCGCGCAGGATGCGCGGTGGTTTCGTGGCGTCTGGCGGCAGGGCCGACGTGTCGATCGCGGTTTTGAAAAATTCCCTCCAATCGCGACCATCGTGGTAGTCCAGGGAAAGTTCACGTGCTCCGCGCCAGACTTGAACCAGCTGAATAAACCCCGTGCGCAAAGCGAGCAGCCCGCCGCCGAACGCCGCTTGCGTGTCCGGCCGGTCCAGACCGTAGATCCCAAGATAAGCGCGCTTGTCCACGCGAGCCCGGATATCGACGCAATTGCCCGGCGCACCCACATACAGCCATCCGGTGATTTCCATTCCGGCGACGGCAGGTCGCCACGAGGCCGGACTGTCGATATGGAATTTTGGCGCGGGAGATTCGCTCATTAAAGGGGCGGACTTAAGCGGCCGGGCATTGACCAGTAAAGCCTCTTCGAAAACCCCTGCCCACACAAAATTGTTGGCAGTCGATAACGGATCGTTTGGCTTCATGGCTTGCAATCTTCCACCGGCTCCCCCGTTTCGATCCATCGCGATGCCAATTGGGCGAAGCTGTTCTTCCTGGTTGCTTTCGCATTCAGCCTGTGGGGCGCATCGGTTGGCTGGAAAAATGGAAATTTGCGAGGGGTGGAGTTCCGTCAGGCACAAACCGCGCTTTCGACGTATTTCATTCAAAAGGAGAATGATTTTTCCCTCGCCTATCCGACGCCGGTGCTGGGCAAGCCGTGGTCGATCCCGATGGAGTTTCCCCTTTATCAGTGGACGGTGGCTGCGGGCAGCAGCTTGACCGGGATGTCCCTCACGTCGACTGCAAGAGCCCTGAGTTTGCTGTGTTTCTATCTGACTTTACCCGCGGTGTTTATTCTCCTAGCCCAGTGGAATCTGGCGGGTGACCGGCGTTGGCTGATTCTTGGACTGATTGTAAGTACGCCTCTGTATATTTTCTATGGGCGGGCGTTTCTAATCGAGACGATGGCACTCATGTTCAGTGCCTGGTTTTTGCTCGGTTACTTGCGCTGGATTCAAACGCAACGGTGGCAATGGCTGATAGTGGCCAGTCTGTTTGGCGCGTTGGCGGGACTGGTTAAAGTAACTACTTTCATGCTGTACCTCGTGCCGGCAGCGGTCGGGGTGGTGGCGTTGATCTGGCAACAGAGGCCAACCGCTCAAAATCCCAGTCTGACGCGACTTGGCCGGAACGGACTGCTCTGCATCGTCGGGATCGTAATCCCCTTCGTCGCAACACTCTGGTGGATGCATTTCGCGGACGCGGTCAAAATGCAGAATCCGAGCGCACGTTTTTTGGTCTCGTCGAATATGAATGGCTACCATTTCGGAACCCGGGAAACCCGATTTGCCGCTGCGATATGGGCCGGACACTGGCACATACTTCGCGAATCGGTGGTGTGGCTGCCTTTGATTGCGGTAAGTGCGGTCGCCTGGCTGGTCGGAGGCTGCCGGTGGTGGAAGGCCGTATTGCTGTGCGCTGTTTGCTTTGGAGGAATTCAGCTTCTACTGCCGGAGCTTTATGCGTGGCATGATTATTATTACGTGGCTAATGCGATTTTTTTAATCGTGGCAATGGGACTGGGGGTCGTGTCTCTGTTCGATTCTCCGCGAGTGCCTCGCTGGGTTGCGGGAGTGCTCGCGGTGGGAATGCTGGCTGGGCAGGCGTATTTTTATCACAGACAGTATTATTCACCGTTGGCAGCCGTGAGTCCTGAAGGGGACGATCTCACCATAGCACTCAAAAACATCACCAAACCGGACGAAGTGTTGCTGGTCGTGGGGGAGGATTGGAATTCAATGACTCCCTATTATGCCCGGCGCCGGGCGTTGATGATCCGTGAAGGGGCCGCCAAAAATGAAACAGAACTTCGCGAGGCTTTTGCCCGTCTCCGCGGCGAAAAAATCGGCGCGTTGGTGACGCATGAAGTGCTTGAAAAGGACTCTGTGCTGCTGCGGTTGTTGGTGGAATACTTCGGAATTAATCCAGAGCCACTGCTTCGATGCGGAGACCGTTTGATGTATTTTCCGGAGGAACGTTGGCGGGAAGGCTATGACAATTTCGAGGATATCCCATTTCACAACGTCGCGGTTATCATCAAGCGACCCACGGATGCATCGCTGGCGGGGCGGTGGTATGAAACCGCGTCGTTGCGCAGATTTCAGGCGACCTCTTTGAAGTTCATGCATCCCCAACCGGTACGTTTCTACGTTCGTTTTGGGATTTCGATTAACGGGGTGGATGGGGATGTTCGGATGGGCGCGCATCCAGAAACCAGATTTCAATTCAAGGTGGATGCGGGTGTCCGGCATTTTCATGGCGCCGCCGGGCTCAGTCCCGGCGCTTACGAAAATGTGTCGAGTGTCGACGCCTCTGACGGAGTCGTCGTGGAACTGAAGGCAATTAGCGGAGCAAATCCGGGGAAAATATTTTATTCCCGATATCTCAACCCCCGTGATAATCCCGGGGATCGCGGAACCGTTCCGATCGAGTTCGACTTTGAAATGCCCGCGACGGGCGAAGTTGAACTTTCCGTCACCGCTGGTCCGAATGGAAAAGATCAGCGCGATTGGGCCTATCTTGGTCCTCTAAAAATCGAATAAACGGGTGAACGATTTGTGTCCTTAATGGATTCGAATTTCGCCCCAGTAAGCCCAATCGTTGGTCAGATTGTTTTTGGGGCCAGGGGTTGTTTTAAATACCAGCTTACCAGTAAATGGTCCCGCGCCGCCGAGATGAATCTTTTGCAGCCCGCGATCAGTGTTCACCTGCGCGGGATTCAAATAGCGTTGAAATAACGAGCGGCGGAGTCCGTCGGGCATTACTTCGTAGATCTCGAATTCGACGCCATCTGTGGCAGCCGTTCCACCGGCGGAATACGCTGCATTGAGAATTCCGAATTCCGCATCGATTTCGACCGCGGCGGCAGGAGCTGTGAAATAAAATTCTGAAACCGGATGGGCGGAAATCGCGGGCTGTCCGTCGGCGTCCCCGGACTTCAGCGGATATTTTCCACGTATTCTTATCGGATGTGGGGAAGTGGTGGTGAGATTGAATTTCCCAAGATCTTCATCTTTGAGCCCGTACGGATTCGAGTCAGCCGATTCCTGTTCATTAACGGTGAGCTGGCTAAAAGTCCTGTTCTTCAGTTGCGTTACGGCGGCGGCGATCGTGCCTTCGGGTAGATAAAAGTCGCCATCCGCACCGCTGGCGATCGGCGCTTGAGACAGGTGGAAACGGGCAAGCCGTCCGCGAATAAATTCGGGCGAATAGGGGGTTGGCGTGCGCGGTTTTATCAGAAGGCCACGAATTTGGAGCGGCGGAAGTTGACCAAGAATATCCTCCAGTGCTTTCAATTCGTCCTCGCGTCCATTCGGCACCATGATCGCGCGGCGCTGCGAATAATAGGGGATCAACGAACTCCAATCCCATCCGTAGATCAATACCACGCCGTCTCCCGGTACAGTTTCACGAATGACGGTCGCGATTTCGGGCGGGGTTGGAAGCTGTCGCCGGTGATTTTCATCATAGCCGCGATAGAAAATGAGAAACTGTGATCCGAAGAATAGACCCAGGAGGGAGAACTTTGCGGCTCTCGGTAAAATCGGTGACTGCCACGCGCCGGCGAGCAGAATTCCAGCGGCGAACAACAGCGGAAGCGCGTTAGCGCTGTAGTAATAGTCGTGGCGGTAGTAGAGATTGATGAATAAAAGCGGGCCGATGATGAAACTAGCGAAACCGGCGCCGGCCAGTCGGCGCGCCGGGGCAGCGGCGATTGCTGCGCATACGATGATGACTGCTGCGGCAGGTTCACCCAGCACGCAGTCGCGTATGACAGCCCAGATCGCATTCCATGTCGCCCATGACAAACGCTGGTCCATGGTGCCCCAGTTCCAGGAAACCATTTCGGATGATTTCAAGAACCCGCTGAATGGGTTGGCGTCTTTTACCGCGTCAGCATGCCGTACCCAAGCCTCGCCGATAATCACAGATATGAGCAGGGGAAGGCCGCCCAGCACGAGTGCGCGCCAGCTTGCTGAAGGTGAGTCCTTGCGGTTTTTCCAATGAGGCCAGGCGAACCAGAGCACGAGTCCCGCAGCGGGAAAGCAATACACCGCAAAGGTTGTGACCTTGGCGAGCGCAGCGAGGGAACCGGCGATCGCAGCAGCGAGCGCCCATGCCCAATTGAGATCGCGAACTGCGTGACAGATCGCCAAAAGAAACCACGCCGCAAAACAGAGGGCGGTGGTCTCGATCATGAACGTCCGCCCGTAGAACAGATAAACTGGCGAGGACAGCACCGCGGCGAGGACCAGCAAACGTGAGGCGCGGGCCAGCCCCGCCAGAGCGGCCAGTTCGTAAATTGCTGGTAGTGTGGCGAGCAGAAATAGGATGCTCACGCTTCTGCCACTCTGATCGAGAGCCATTCCAGTTGCGCTGCTGAATCGGGCAACGCACCACTGGTACACAGGAAACTCCATTGGAATCGACCACGAAGGAGGCCCGAATAATGGAGTTTCGTAGTTAATCCGAAATCCATCCTGCTA
>Ga0307508_10000176_pt1 | contig 77238 bp, 94 predicted proteins | sample 9_EM_MG_FD_203089 | JGI IMG/M metagenome (GOLD analysis project Ga0307508, IMG submission 203089) | Populus trichocarpa ectomycorrhiza microbial communities from riparian zone in the Pacific Northwest, United States - 9_EM | ecosystem: Host-associated > Plants > Roots > Unclassified | place... | reverse complement strand
TGTCACGTGTAGAATCACGTCATATACGTGTATTCAGACTTTTCACTTTTCCTGCCTTTCTCTCTAAGACAAGACAATACACATAAGACTTCATCGTTCCATCAAACTTCCATCATAATCTTGACAGACGGGACGGAGGGCACTGATCGTATCGCCACGATCTGATAAAGTCGCACGCGGCCAACGAATCACCGTCATCGACGAGACGAGACGGTACCAGCCGAGAGCCGCCCAGTTTGGTGCCATGCAGCTCGTGGATCCACATGCCTACACGCATAGTCTTCTCATAGATATCGTCAGCACGCAGTCTGCGGGACGAATCGGCGCACGACTCACACGAGCCGTTCGTTGTTTGAAGTTTGTGCACGTGCCAACGGTTTCTCTGACGAGGCGTGGTCCGCACATGGCGCGAGGAAGCGGTTCGCCGTTTACGCTGCATCTCCATCAGCCGCGTGCAAGGGATCACAGAGCTGAGTACCTATAGATATGGGTTTCCGCTTCACTTTTTTTTTTTTTTTTTGGCGCTGCTGGGACTTGCCGTATGGGGAGAAGGGGATGGGATGGCGGTGAGATGGGGCATCGGACAAAAGCAAGCACTTGCCAAAGGGGGGACGATGGCTAGAGCACTCTGGATGGAGTATATTCCATTTCACTTTGACCGCATCCGGTGCTGACGAGATGGCTTGGCGATGTGCGTGCGCCGGAAGCGTTTTTTGTGCCAAGGCGAGGAGTGACAGCGGACCCGTCGGGATGATGTCAGCGAGTGCTGCCAAGCATCCAGTCGCAGCAGCAACCGGGACCGGGGGGGCTGACTAGCAGCGAGCCGTGTAACGTGGTCGCGATGCGGATACATGGTACATATGGTATCGTTCCGCAGGTTCATGGCTCGTCAACCGTCCGACGGCGAGACGTCGGCGATCATGGTCCGTCAATCGGTAAATAAACCATCCGAATTTCGTCGTCCCGGCCCGCGGGGTGGTCACGGCGACGAGTGATGAGGGCTCTCCCTTGAACGGCGGCATACGTGCAGCCGACCACGCTCGATCCGAATTCTATGTGATCCAGAAGCACTCGGGTGGGCTTGCCCGACAGAAAGCAACGATTTGGTTTGCGGGCGAGTGACTGCTATTACCGTTTCGCTAACTGTGCATTCACTCGTGTGCTTGCGCCGTTGTGCGGTGGCTCTTAGGGTGGCAATGCGGTTTGTGCGGGGAAACCTAAATGGAGTCTCGGAGAGGGGAGCCCAGCGGAGAGGAGCGAAACCGTCGACAGTATCGCCGTTGGCGGGCATCCAGCAGAGAGACAGATCCACAGCAGCTGCGAACGACCCTCCAGCCTTGTCAAACTTCGGAAATCGAAAGCCCTAAACAACCCGCTCCCCTTTGCTCTGCTCGATCCTTCTCCCCCCCTCCTCCCCCTCCTCCCCTCCCCTCCTCCCTCCTGTCCTCCGTCTCGTCTTCGGTTCATCCCACTTGAAGTGTCGCTCCTCCTCCTACCCTTCAACGCATTAAGTCCTTCAGCTGCTAGCCCCGTTATAACCACCACGAACCAGCTGTCTTCTCCCACCAACCTACTTCCTCAATCCTCTGCTACTGCTACCACAACTGCTACCATTACTGCTTCTCCATCGTTCTTCTTTCCTCGTTGCCCTTCTCCAACATCACATCTACTACTCCCGGCCGTGCAGAAAAGAAAAGAAAAAAAACTCGTACTCCTTGACCTGCCCTCCCAACAAACACCAGCGTCGTACATCTCCTTCCTCCCTTGTTACCCATCTTATCCATGATGAACCCTCTCATGATGGACCCTGTCCACCCGCACACCGGTACCGCTGTTCACGGCAACATGGTCTATCCTTCTCACCTCGTGGCGGTCGGCAATCACAATTCCCCAATGGATTCGAACCCGTACAGCCACCACCACCACCACCACCAGCAGCAGCAGCATTTTGGTGTTCACGGAGCTTTCACCATCCCGCCGCTCCATATGCAGCAGCACCATCAGCAGCACCATCAGCAGCAGCAGCTCCAGCAGCAGCAGAATGGTTACCGTGAACAGACCCGCCCGACTTCGTCCGCGCTTCAGAAGACGGACCCTACCACGGATGCTCATGTCTCGGGAGATGTAAGCGCTTCCTCTGCTGTTTTGCCCGACCCCGTCGGGCGGGCTGTTGGTTGGATATTGATGGTTATGTTTGTCTAGGACTATGAGCGCTCCTGCGTCGTCTACGTCGCCGGGTTGACCACAGGCACCGATGATGCTGCTTTCTTCGATGCCTTCCGCAAGTTCGGTATGTTGATCTACCGGCCTGCTCAACGAAAGGCTCCCCACTGATGCGTCTGCAGGAAATATCATGTCCTGTGTGCGCCGCACCGTGGATTTCGAGATGAAGCCTAGTGGACAACAGTACGCCTTCATTAGATACTCCACCCCCCAGGAGGCTATGAACGCGATTCAGCAAGGCGAAGTCGATATCCAGGGCCGTAAGCTGTTGGTCACTCCTACATTACCCGACATTCATGGGCTTTCCAAACTGATGTTATGGGGCAACTTAGGAACATTAGGCCCCGCGACAGGAAGGGATCCCGATTGCAGAGACCGAGCTCTCACGGAAGCCCCGAATCCAGGTTCCGGTCGTACGGTGCTAGAGGCGGCGAGCAGATTCTCAAGATGATCAACAAGAACCACTCCGGATCCAGTCACCAGAGTCGCAACCACCACTATCAGGATAGGATGTCATACGACCGCACCAACACCGATACTCCCCAGGATGGATACCACCAAGGGCACCCTGTCGGGGCACGCCCGGTGCTGTTGAGTAAGGCTTTGAACGTTTCGAACCTCCCGCCAGACATGGGTCCTAAGCAGCTCTACTCTCTCTTCGAGGAGATCGGTCCGGTTGAAGGCTGCTACGTCTTCCCAATTGCCGACAGCGCAGGACGTCGTTACGGACACATTGTGATGACCTCTTTCTACTTCGCGCAGAAAGCCGTGGAGTTGCTGAATCATCGTCTGCTCGGGGAACACGTATTGGAAGTCAGCTACAAGACTTCAAATGGTACGGGTGAAGTACCTCCCCCCTCGGAGCCGTCTTCTCCGCCACTCGTCAGCGCTGTCCCCCCCCAGATGCAGCAGCAGCAGCAGCAGATGTTTGGCCCGCACCCTTCCTTCAATCAACATACGCAGCACGCCCAGCCCTTCCGCAATCCCCCCAGCCAGACGGGATGGGCCCAGAACGGAATGGGGAATAATGTGGCGCATAGGCCCTTTGGTGGCGTGCAACAGTTACCATACGGAGCCTCCGCACCGCACATGATGCCCTCGTACGGTGGCCACCGGACTCCCACGTTCAGCCAGCCACATGCCAGCGACAGTCCGCCATTCGGTCACACTCCGTCTCCACCCATGCATGGGATGCGCTGGCAACAGTCCTCTGAGCAGAAGCAGCTCCCTGGAAGCCGAAACAGCCACCGCTTAGATGTTCTCCCAGGACTTCACGCCAACAACTACGGCCGCCAGCACTACCGGCAGGAGTACGCGGACAGTTTGAACTCGGAACTTCAGTCCAGGAGTGTGTCCAACAGCACCGTTGGCTCCAATGGCACCATGGCAACTTCTGTGTTCCCCACCGAAGAATCCTTCAAGCAGGAATGCGAGAATTCCCCACCGGAGAATAAAGACAACAAGGAATCGGCTGCGAACTCGTCTGCTCACACCGGCATGGGACAGAGCAACTTTGAGACCCTCACTCCGCCGGTCATCCCCGAGGCCAAAAAGCCGACGGATCCTTGCAACCTCTTCATCAAAAATCTCGATGATTGTGTCATCAGCACCTCGGAGGACCTAAAGAATCTCTTCGAGCCTTTCGGTCAGGTTGCTTCCGCCCACCTTGCCACTTATCCGGAGTCGAAAGTTTCCAGGGGATACGGGTTTGTCGCTTTTGCCAAAGCTGAGGATGCGGCCAAGGCCAAGGATAAGATCAACAACATCTTGGTCGGGAAGAAGAGGGTTTTTGTTAGCTATGCTGAAAGGAAGGAAGACCGTGCTAAGAGACTGAAGTCTATCTTCCAAGGCAAAAACCCCGACGAGGAAGAAGATGAGAAGGAGAAGGAGAAGCATGAGGTCAACAAGGTCGCCCCTATTATGGAGACCAAGGAGAAGCCGGTGGACGCTTCGGTCGTTGTTGGAGGTCCCACTTCGGTCGGCGTGGAGGAGCCTCCCAAAACCAACGCAGAGCTCCCCGATACGTCGAAGAAAGCTGAGCTTGAACCTGGGCCAAAGAGAGGAGGATGTTCGCGCAACAAGGCCCACGCTGGGGGGCAGAAGGGAGGCAATTCGAAGTGCTTTAAGAGCACCCCTCTGGATAGAAGTATGTTTTCTATTCCGTGTTTTCAGTCAACACTGCTAATAGGGTTATTAGTTACGGAGGATGAGGAAGAGAAGGCTGCCCTTGCTAGAAAGCCAGCTGGTGACTCCGATACCACTTCTGCAGACGTCCCCGAGGATATCGTTACTCCACCGGATGCTTCAGCTAAGGTCTCTGTCTCGTCCACCAAGACGAACAAGACAGAAGCCGAGGCCACTGGCGCAAAGGCTGGCACTGGTAATAATACTGGCAAGCGTAGTGCCCGCCGTAGCACGGGAACCCAGAAGATCACCAGCAGTCAAGTTCAGACCGCGGTGCCGAGTTTCAAGCAGATCAGCAGTCTTGGACGTTCGTCTTCGAGGATCCCCGTGCAGAACATGGGAGGCCCGCTCCAGAACATCCCGCCTACTGGACCGCGCTTGAACAACGACATCGCAACCCAGAACCAGAATAACCCAACTGCTACCACCATCGCTGCTGCTGGCGGCGGAGCCAATCACTATCCCAAGAGGCGTAGTGGATACAGGGGCAACAACCCTCGTAACGGACGCAACCCTGTGGACAAGATTGGAGCTGATGGAGGCAGTAACCCGAAGGAGGGTGAGCAGAAGGGAGCCGGAGGTACCAAGAAGATTGCCACCGGATCGACTGGCACTGCTCCGGTTGCCGCTCACTAGCCAGGCATACAACGGATGGCGAGGGGTTAGAAATGCCGGCAACTTTCGAAAGAGGGTTTGTACACCACTGGGTGGGGTGGGCGATTGGCGAGCGACGGTGGAGGTCAGAAATGGGGGACTGTATTTTTTAGATACCCCAATTGCTGTCGAATGGTGACAATGATGCGTACTACGATATGATACCTTTCTCTTTGTTTGCTTGTTTTTTTTTTCTTGTCCTGCACTGTGTTCGATGCAGAGGGACGGGATGGTTTGATTTTTTTTTTTTTTTTTTTTTTGCTGTAGAGGTAGGAGAGGGTTGGCATGCGGATGAGGGATGGAGGAGGGTTGGCTTGCTTGGTTTGTTGGGCTGGCCTGCGATACGACACCACCTTTGTGCCATTACTCTAGCCAGTACGTGCCACGATGAATAAAACGCGGATCTCACGAGTAACCAAATGTGAAGGACCTACGAGTGATAAATTATGGGTTCGGTACAGAAGGAAGGAAAAAAAACAGCAATTGCCTCCCATACCACCCGTTTTGTGGGATTGACTCCTATGCCACCCTCTTTTGGCGGGTGATAGAATATGTAATCGTCGCGATGGCGTCGACTTCCATAGGCCTCCGCTCCACACCACCAACAGCCCGCCCCCCCTCCTCCCTCCATCGTTATCGCCTCCATACAAACGTACCATGAACGCTGTTGATCTTATTAGCGATCAACAAGATGGGGCGGAAGAAGAGGTGGCAGAGCTTGAATACATAGCAACTAGCGGTTCTTGGGGCGTCCTGGGAACTCCCCAAGAGCAGCCTCTATATCTAGTGCCCCTCCCCACCTCTTAGAAATGGAAGTCGAGCGTGTTGAATCTCCGCTTAGTTGGTCCCGCGAGGCCGCCCTGGCAAAAAGATGCGCAAGAGCGAAAGCGGAAGGGGAGATCTTCGCCCTGATTGTGGAACTAAGCCGTGCTGCTCAACGTGTAAAATTATCCCGCCCGCTATGGCCATGGACGCTCCCCAAGTGCACTCGGAGCAACACCTAGAGGATGATAGGATCCACACATAGTGCTACATGCCGATCCGCCTTACGTACTACTCTGTTCTTCGCCTACTAACTGTGTTTTTTTCTCCGTGCCGTCACAACGATTTCAATTTCTATCTCTCGCCAGAAGGAGGTTACGGTACTAGAGATCCCCCTGAATTTTGGGTGGTAAAGAGTCAATTCCATAAAACTGGTGGTATGGGAGTCAATTGCCGAAAAAAAAAGTATAGCATGCAACGAACCGCTCTGCGTACATAAACCCCGGCCCAAGTCAAGCAAAGTAACGTTAAACGCCAAAAAAAAGGCAATGAAACTGGTGTGGATTCGCCGTACAGACTCCCTATATGTATCCGGCTCCTACAAAAGTCCCTGTTTCTGCAAATCCTCAAACACTTTTCTAGGCATGACATTGCCCTGGGCGTCCTCCATCTCCTCGACCGTCTCGGCCTGGACTTTCTGTTTCTTCTTGTCGGCCTCGAGCTTCTCCCACAGCCGCTGCGCCTCGTCGATCTTCGTGATCTCGCGGAAGAGGGTGGTGTTGGTGATCCCGAGACAGCGCAGGCCGTGGATGTGCCTGCTCTCGTTGAAGTGCTTGTCGAACGCGCGCCGGCCCATGTAGACGAAGTTCCCGCAGATCTCGCAGGGGAACTCGACGCCGAGGCCGTGAAGCTTGTAGAGCCAGTAGGGGATCGGTTTCCCGTCCCAGGCGAGGGGCAGTTTGAGCGGGTTGTAGATCTTGGAGTCGTCGTCGTCGCCCTCCTCGTCCGAGCCGTCACCGCCTGTTCCGCCTGCTCCGCTGCCACCGCCACCGCTGCCGCTGCCGCCGTGGGGAGGCGCCTCGCTGCTCTCGGCGTATAGGGCTTCGAGCTCCATCTGTCGCTCGCGCTCGGTCAGGGATTGTTTGCGTTCGACATTGGTCGTCGTCGCTTCCCGCTGTGCTTGCAGGACCGACGTCAACTTCGCAATCCGCCACTCGCGCTCGGCAATGGCGCGGTCTTTCAGGCGTGCGAGTGTCGCTTTTGATTGCGTGTCCTGCGCGGCGCTGTCGCCGTTTGAAGACTGGGCTCGAGCCGCGCCCTTGTCCGCCGCCGCGTTCTTTAGGTGCTTCTTCGAAGCTGTGTGGTGGCCGAAGACGTTCTTATTGCCGAAGGACTTCTGACAGGCGTCGCAGTATATCGACGTCGTGGTGGTGGGTGTGGCGTCGCCGTTGTTTGTGGGTTGAGCTTTGGACCAGCCGGGGACCTCGTCTTTCTCCCACCCTTCGCTGAACGCGGATTCGACACCGGCAACGATCTTGTCCGGATCCTCCAATGGCTGTGTCCGCCGCAGGAATGACTCGAGATAGTCCGCCAAGCCGGTGAGGTACTGGAAGTACCTGTCGTTCATCTTCTGCGCGCGCGTGAAATGCGCGAACTGGTCGAAGACAGATAGGTACTGCAGGTAGGTGATCTTCTTGACATTAGGGTTGAGGTTGAGATACTCCTCGTGGCTCTTGGTCAAGTCAAAGAACCGGCCGTTGCTCTCCTCGCCGGTGAACATGGCATCGATCTCGGAGAGGAAGAGGTCCGGCGTTGTGCCCGCGGCGGCGACATCGCGCTTGTACGCGCGCTCGAGGTTCTCGACGGGCTCGTTCGGATACTTGCGGTGGAAGTCCTTGATCGTCGACAGCTGCTTGTAGAACTCCTCGAACGGGTCGTGCGTGGTCAGCGACTCGAGCTCGCGACGGAGTGCGCCGTCGGTGTCCGTCTTCAGCGAGAGCAGCCGCGATGATTGTTGCTGGAACCGGTCGACGAATTTGGCGATCTGGTGGTCGCGGGCTAGACGGTCACGCACCTGAAGGTCGGTTCAACTTCAAAGTCAGTTTTCAATTGGGTCCTATGCACAGAGAGAGAGAGAGAGAGAGAGAGAGAGAGAGAGAGAGAGAGAGAGAGAAAGAGAGAGAAGAGGAAGACGCACGGTCCGTGGTTCCTCCAGAACGCGGTCTGCACATGCTTGCTCCAGTCGCTCGAGGTCTTCGCACAAACTCCGCTGCTCCTCCAGAATCGTCATGGTATATTTTGGCGTATATTGTGACGGTCGTAAGAGGCAAGCCAAGGACAGCGGTACGAAAGTATGTACGGTGGCGAGGTCGAGATGGTCGAGACACGGGTGTGCAACAGAAACAATTTCTGTATTGAGGAATAGGGCCCTCCTTTTATAATCATGTGACTAACTAGACTTCCATCCCTCGCTCTCTATCCCAACTTCTGAGAAGTCACCACAACTCGAGTGATTGCCATGATCCTTCGGGGTTTGAGCCGAGACATATATACGATATTTTTTTCTTCTTTCTAAAAGCGAAGAAACCGTGAACGTGAATTCGTGTGCTGATGTAGATAGAAACTTGAAAGTTGGCGCCAGTTGAGCACAATGGGCCTGCGATTGGTCACGCTTTGGTACTTACCCGGATGTGCAACGGTATTGTTCATTTACATATCTCGCTTCCTCAATCTACCAGTAAACTAAGCGTACAAACTAACTATCGCCACGATCTCCCATCATACACTTACAAAATCCTACTTCCTCACCTCCCTTATCCTTCAACCTTTTACGTATAATTCACCATGGCCGACGGAATCGACCGCCGCGATGACCAACGCTTGGAATTCACGACGACGAAGGATGTGACGGTGGCACCGACTTTCGAGGCGATGCACCTGAAGGAGGCACTCCTACGTGGAATCTATGCATACGGTTACGAATCCCCATCCGCTGTTCAGTCGCGTGCGATCGTCCAGATTTGTAAAGGTCGCGATACCATCGCCCAGGCGCAGTCCGGAACGGGAAAGACGGCCACGTTCTCGATCTCGATACTGCAGGTTATCGATACGGCGGTGAGAGAGACACAAGGTTAGTTCCATCGGTCCAGCGCGCGCAGGTGAACTCTGGCCCGGGGAAGCGGTGGAAGGCTGATTGTATGTGTGTAGCGCTGGTTCTCTCTCCCACCCGCGAATTAGCAACTCAGATTCAATCCGTCATCATGGCTCTCGGCGACTACATGAACGTGCAGTGCCACGCTTGCATCGGCGGCACCAATATTGGTGAAGATATCCGCAAGCTCGACTACGGCCAACACGTGGTATCCGGCACGCCCGGACGTGTCGCGGACATGATCCGGCGTCGCAACCTGCGCACGCGGCAGATCAAGATGCTCGTTCTCGACGAAGCCGACGAGCTGCTGAACCGCGGGTTCAGGGAGCAGATCTACGACGTGTACCGATACCTGCCGCCGTCCACCCAGGTCGTTGTCGTCTCCGCTACCCTCCCTTACGATGTCCTCGACATGACGCAGAAATTTATGACCGACCCCGTGCGCATCCTTGTGAAGCGTGACGAGCTCACGTTGGAGGGTCTGAAGCAATACTTCATCGCTGTGGATAAGGAGGATTGGAAATTCGACACGCTCTGCGATCTCTACGACACGCTCACCATCACCCAAGCCGTCATCTTTTGCAACACGCGCAGAAAGGTCGACTGGCTGACGGACAAGATGCGGGAGGCGAACTTCACCGTTAGCAGTATGCACGGTGAGATGCCGCAGAAGGAGCGTGATGCCATCATGCAAGAGTTCCGGCAGGGAAACAGCAGGGTCCTCATCTCGACCGACGTCTGGGCGAGAGGTATCGACGTCCAGCAGGTTTCTTTGGTCATCAATTACGATCTGCCCAGCAATCGTGAGAACTACATCCACCGCATCGGTAGATCGGGTCGTTTTGGACGCAAGGGTGTTGCCATCAATTTCGTCACTAGCGAGGATGTCAGGATCTTGAGAGATATCGAGTTGTTCTACAGTATGTTCCTTCCCACGTTCTATCTACAGCAACTAATCTGACTCGCAACAGGCACCCAAATCGACGAAATGCCCATGAACGTCTCCGACTTGCTCGCATAAGCGTGAGCTGGTCCGCAGCGAAAACCTGTGTAGATTACCGTAATTGATTGTTGATTTCTTAGGCCAGGATGGCCAAAAGGGATGGGACCAAGCGAGGGGGATATGGGCTTTGAATACCAATGGTTGGTTCTCCTGTCGCGGGGGTTGATGATTCATGAACGATCACTCGCTTACGAAATGTGTGAGATAGACTCTGTTTCTTACTGAAGAATAGGGAGGAGACTGCCTCCGCGAATTTGGATCTTTTTGTTTTGTTTTCTTTTTCTCTCACGTGTATGGGAACGATGTTCAACGAGATGAATTGACATGCGCGCATGGCGACGAGTATGATGAAAGTATCGGACAATTGCATGGACTGGATATGTCCGACGTGGTTCAACGCTTCAGCATTGGTGCGCTAAGTAGCTCGATCAAGAGTCGGCGTGGCTGCTACTTCTTGTAGGCCCTCATATATCGTTGCCTGCACACCCATCATCAGGTCACTACTTCCCCGCCACTACCCCCCCAGCAAGGTGAACTCACCACCAGTCTCTAAACTTCACAGTGGTAACATCAATCCCCAAATCCTTGAGTTCTTGCGTCGACAAATGACAATCGTACGGACGTTGCACTAGCCCCAGTCCGCAGCCCTTCGTTAGCCGCCACATTCGCCCAGTCCCGCCCCCTCTTCACACCCAGGGGGAAAAGAAGCGTACCGGCAGCCTTAGGATCGTTCTCGGCATTCGCGACGATATGGTCCACGGGCAGTCCTGCGACATCCGCCAGAACCGTACAGATCTCGTATTTAGTCATCCTCTCCTCACTGCTGAACTGGAGTACCCTGGGCAGCGCCTCGCCGTTGCCGTCTCGATACCTCTCGGCGATATCGACCAAGACCCTAGCGACGTCCTCGGTATTGGTCGGGTACCTGATGCTCCAATCGTCCATGTGCACCGTCCGCTTCCCGTTGCTGTTCCATACGACGTCAAGCAGGACGTTGACTGCGCTCTCCTTGTTCTCCTCGACGTCGCCATAGAGCACCGGCACGCGCAGCACGACACCGGCGGGCTGCGCAAGCACCGAGCGCTCGCCGGCGAGCTTCGTCTCCCCGTAGAAATTCGGCGGCTCGGTGGGCGTGGAAGCGGCGTAGGGGGCTTCGCCGGGACGTCCCGGGAAGACGTAGTCCGTGGAGATGTAGATCAGCGTCGCACCCAACCGCGCACAGAGCTGTGAGAGGTGCGCGGTCGAGTCGACGTTGAGCGCCGTCGTCGCCATCGGATCCGAGACGCAGCGGTCCGGAGACCGCTCCGCCGCTGTGTGCACGACTATCGCCGGCCTAGTCGACGACAGCAGCGACTCCACCGCGCTGGAATCGGTCAGGTCTAGCTTCTGGATGCTGCCTGATGCTCGAGAGAAGCCTGCGGGCATTTGTTAGTGCCAGGAAGGGGGGAGGGGAGTACAGAGGGATGAAGGAATAGATACCGGTGCCAATGACCTCCCACTCAGCGTTCTCGAAAGCCTTCACTACCCCACCCAGTCAGCCTTCCATTTGCCTCCTCGGATTCCCTCGTTTGTAAGGGGACAAACCGCATTGCCTCCCCAACTGTCCCGTGGCACCGGTAATGACCACCGTCTTCTGCTTCTGTTGCTGCTGCTCCGCCATAATGTCGCTTGGTTGATGGAAACGAATGTGAAATGTCTTCACTTGGTGAGGGGATCGATGAGGGGGATGTTGAATGACGTACTAGGGGCCAAGAATCATCACGGGGAAAATGTTTAAATGTAGGCATTGAGAGACGCGAAATAATCTCTAAATTCAGTAAGTAATTACTTGATAAAAAAAAAAACCAGTCCCACTTTCTATAACAGCAAGCCATTATCCCATCATTTTCCGGCCCGTCAAACTAGAAGTTACAGAAGAAGCAATACCCTCACGCCATGAAAAGAAAACAGAAAAACAAAATCAAACAGAATTACAATAGCTGCTTTCTTCGTACATCAACGAGCAGCAAGCAGTATGAATAAAAGAAAAGAACCGACGTAAGATGAAATAATCCCAACAACTACAATGAAAACAATACGGCAATCCATAAAGTACAGACATGATCCAACTTGCACGCATAAACCAAACAGTGACAGGTACACATAAGCAGTTTTCATTGCAAAGGTCTTGCCCTCCTTTGCGAATTCAATTTCTTCTTCCTCCGACCAAACCGCATTCACCGTTCTATATCCTCCTCGACCCTAATTTCTGTCATCCACAGAAGACACGACAATCCCACCCGACCGCAATCCTCCATATTATCTTTTTTGATTTGACGAAGACGAGCTCCCGCTTCGAGACCGTGACTTGCTCTGACGGTAGTGAGCACTGGGGGCCTGACGTCGTTTCTTATTAACAACTGTCAGATAGAACGCCTCGACACAAAGATGTGAAGAACAGAAGAAAAAGAATGAGAAAAAAAGGAAAAGGGAAGAAAATAAGGACAAATGTAATAACGAAACCCGAAAGGAATGCGTGTTCCCCAGAACAAAGGAAATCAGGCAACTCGACAGCTAGTCAAGTAAAAAGAAAACACCTCCCTCACTGTCAACCCCAAAAAGAACAAAATCTTGTCTACCGAGTGAAAATGGCGCGAAAGAATGCGTTGTTTGACACAATCCAACGAATTAAGCCTGACCTACCGCTTTATTCGGGGCTTCGTCTTGGAGGTGTAGAGCGTCCAGTTTGTCGCTTGCACCGTCGTCGGAGATCTGCATGGGTGAGCCGGCACGTGGTCTCACTGTCGAGTTGGCGCCTGGCGCTGCGTCTTTCCGTTTCCTTGCCGCCTTCTCCTCCAACGCCTTCCAGATTCTCTCCCTTTCCGCTTGTCGCTGGGGGGCACTCTCCTGGAGGGCAGAGTAATCGCTGGTGCATTCGTCGAACAATGAAGGGTTTATCTCCATGAACAGCTTCATTGCACTGTAGACCATTTGGTGGATTGTTCTACCGATAAGTTAGTTTTATCTTGTGCAATCAAGCCGGCCGCTGGGCCTTACCTATTCCAGTGTCCTTTGGAGTTCTCGAATAACGGTGCGAACATGATCGGGAGGATGACCTCCACATTGTCACTGACGAGGTTGCAGAAGTACTCGTTATTCCAGAAGTACAAGGCTCTCTCGGCAACCTATCGTCCGTTAGTACGAGCGTATAGATGCCAATGCAAGGGTAACCAACTTGAAAATGCGGGCTGGCCACACTCTTAGCCAACTGGTGGAAAAGAGGCTCTTGGACCTTGGCGAATTCCGCAGGATCCATGACCTCGAAGATGTCCTCAACTTCGTTGAGGAACATGACTTCCTTGGTGCTATTGGTCTTCGGCCAATACCTCAGCAATCCAAGAACAACCTAAAGCGTGACGTTCAGTGTTATTACAAAATGAAGACATCCGGCGGCAAAAAATCTCACCTCTTCGGTCAAGGCTGAGTCCTTCTCAAGAAACTGGACTATACAGTACGCCAACTGCGGGTGGTACATGCTGAGACTCTTGACCTTGTGCAGCGGGATGAGCACCCGAGTCAGGAACAGCTTGTGCTCCTCCTTTAGCGGCAACGCGAATCCGTTAATGATACTACCCAGAATCTCAAGAAGCTCCGCAATCCCATTGAACCGCTCCGTCTCGTAGATGAATTGGAAGAACACATTGTTTATGGATCTCCGGATGTAGGAACGAAGGTTGAGGAATTTGCCGTAGATACGATGAAGAGTCGTCTTCAGGAAATCGCGTTCTCTAGGATCTTCAGAGTCGAAGAGCTCCAGTAACTGGTCGAGAAAAAAAAAAGAAAAGTCAGCGCGCCAAGAACGCCAACATTTAAGGTTGCGACAACTAACCTGTAGCACAAACTGGTGATCGATGTATTGCTTAGCGACGTTGGTGTTGAAATCTTGGCTTTCGATGAACCTCAAGAAGAACTCATAGACCACTTGGATGTGGGGCCATGCGACTTCGAGCACGGGTTCGTCCTCTTCCGGATCAAACGCGTCTCCGATGGGATTAACTGGGGGAGGGATTGGTCTGAACAGGTTCTTCGCGAACATTTCCACCACTTTGGGGTACATCCTGTCTGTGATGACAGACCGATTCGTAGCGACATAGTCCAGAAGTTCGTGAAGTGCCAAACGTTTGATTTCCTTAGGCTTCATATCCGCAGAAGCGTCGTTGAAGTCGAAGATGACATTACACTGATCTAGCTTCTGCAGGAAGAGTTCTTCCCTACGCTGAGGAGGGACGTCTACATGTAATTAGCATGTCTCACTCAGATTCCCTGACAAGCGCTAATCATACCATGGAAACCAGGTAGCTTCTCCAAATCCCTCTTCTCCGAGACGTCGAACCGCGAGCTGTGCTGCCTCTTTGGGGTCCTGAGACCCTCAGGAATCTGGTCGACTTTGGGGGCAGCCTGCAGTCTCTCGAATGTCTTCGGGCCGGTCTTGGGGGGCACCAGGTCACCCGGCATCGTTTCGGCGGCTCCTGGGGGAGGTATATGCTACATCGCAACGGAGACACGATCAGCGCGGGGAGACTAGGGGCGAGAATACGGAGACTGCAGCATAGACATACTGGCGCAGACGAAGGGCTTATGATCACGGAGGGTGCGATCATTCTCGCTCCAGCCGGAGACGGAGCATTATTGATATGAGCATGGAGGTTGGCCAGTGAAGAGCCAGGAGATCCGGTTGCAGTCGAAGGTTGGGTGGCACCTGTGGCAGCAGGATCCCTCGACTTGCTGGGAGTCCTGTCCGTAGAAGCATCCCCACTCCGATTGGAATCACCACTAACCCTCTTGTCGGACGTAGTCGACGAACCGGGCGAGGCTTGAGAGGACGAACTAGAATCCTTCTTCTTTGAAGAGGTTTTTGACTCCTTGGTTCGAGATAACTGTAACGGAACAAACATACCAACTTGTCAGCATCTTTGTCTTGTCGAACGATTGAAATAAGGGAAAAAAATATAACATAATGTGGCTAAAAAAGCGCACATACACCCACTCTCTGCCTAAGACTTTTCATTTTGAAATCCACGATTGCGGTTGTTGGGGGCTCTAGCTATTACGATAGCTAGAGACAACGAGCAGTGCAGTTTCCAGGGGCTGAATGGGCGGGAACGATTGTTACGTTGACGGGTTGTCCGTGAGTCCGATGCTCATCAATTGAGGAAGCTGAATGAATATTCTGGTGAACGACAACGAGCGGAGGAGTTCGAGCTGGATTGGTCGTGGAGTTGGCGGAAGGTGGTATCTCTGTTGGCGATGGTGCGTTAGACAGTGGTGGCTGTGGGGTAAAGGAACGGTGACGGGAGAAAGCGATCCCAGCTATTCGAACGCGGGTATATGAGAGTATCTAGCCCGTAGATTCACGAGATTCCGTTTCCTTGGTATTTGCTCCTGTTGCTGTTGTTGCTGTCGTTGCTCCTATCGCCGGTGCTGGCACTGTCCTTCCCGTTGGCCGTTGTTACTACTGGTGTTGCTGGGTTGCCGTGTCGAGGTTGGAGTTGGAAGAGGGTTTGGAGGTGGAGTTGTTGAATCGACTGGGACTGGGTTGACTAGGATTGGTTGGACCGACAAGTAGGGAACAAGAGCGGCAGCAAACAGCACGCACGTTAATCGAGTTGACGGCAGGCTGGGGGCGGAGATATGCGGCGATAGGCGGCGGGAGCGAGCGGGGGAGGTTTTAGAACGAAGAAGTTGAGGCGAGGCAACACAGACGTGTTGAGGAGTTTTTAATAGCAGTGGGTAGTTGCTGCTTTGGGGGTTGAATGGCAGTTTAGTCTAAGCAGCAGCTGCGGGTGGGGGAGTGGAGCAGGAGGGGGGAGAGTTTCGTTTCGTTTCGCTGAACGTTGGATAGGAGGAGTGGTGATGATGATAAAGGGATGGGGGATATGGCAGGTGATTCAGGGGGGTAGAAAGAGATGACGATGGTGGGCTGGGTGGCGAGGTGTTGGTGATGAGGAGCTCTCCCTCCGTCTGTCTGATTCCCTCTTCTCGTTCTCTCTCGCCAGCATCGTTCACGTATTATGTACTTCCATGCAGTCCAGGCACTTCCATTACCGCCTCCACGTCTGGTTGTTGTCTGCGAGAGTAATCGTACATTAGTTGTCCAAGTACGTGTGTCTTAATCATTAATAGATCAATTGAGCTGTCGTTAGAGCCATGACCGAATCCTCTGACGATATACATGCTCGTCTAAGTTTCAGATAGCCCTCGGAGGCGATCCGGTCGATAAACTCCTCGGCAGTCAATTAAAGGCATCGAAAGGTCAGCAAGCGAGAATGCCGACGCGCACGCCGGGGATAGATATATTTCTGTAGGTCAGTGACAGAGTCTGTAGAATACTTCAGTCAGAGTGAAGCATCTAAGCTCGGCATGCTGAGCCGCGGATGCTTGGGCTCAAAGCCTGTTCCATTTTGTTTTGTTTGGAACCTTGCTCTTCTCGTGTGGAAACATTGACATTGCCAATTGCCAGAATGGGTCAATTTGTAGCCATTTATGCCACAGGAGCGAAGGAGCGAGTATGTAAAGGCAATTAATTCACTTGATGTGGTCTAACATGGGTTTCGCCGAATATCCATCACGTGGTTCGACGCGTCCCCCGCACAAATTTTACAACCACCAACGCATATTTTGCGAAGACGCGCACTGTGCATGCAAAAGAAAAAAAACAAAACGCATTCCCGAAGACGTGTGGTTGCCAACGTCAAGTCCACGAAGTTATATACAGTCACGGTCAGCAATTCCTACTGCATCTTACTGACCAGAGCATTTCATCTACAACTGCAAGATGGACGTTCAACGGGAACGGACGGGCCCTGTCCAGTCGACAACAGCAAGCTCCCGAGAGAAACACATTCAATCCTGTCCTTGGATACTGGTACCCGACACGCGCATCATCTCCATCGAGCACCCTGGAATAATCCGCAATGTTGATAATGGAGTTGCTACACTTGGAGGACAGGAAGCACTTGCAAAGGTAGTCTCCACGAGTCCACGTTGTTGAGTAGGTAATCTAATTCTCTGGACGGAAGCGACAGCTCGCTGCTGCCAATGGAAACATGGCACTTCACCTGCGCTTTCGACCAGACGATCCGATGCAACCACCCATTGAGTCACGCACCGTTCCCACTAACAACCTGCTTCTGAAAATTACCATCCCGAAGCGACGGAAGAAGAAACAGCGGACGGGAGATGGTGTATGTGAGGCAGAATGGGCGGATAGTGCTTCGGCGCCCTCAGAGGAGATGACTGTGTCCGAGAAATTGAGGGCCGCAAAAGGAAATTATAAGGTGGAGGTTATAGGCAGGATTGAGAAGACGGTCAGGTTTAGAGGTTGCTCCTACGTTCTCTATTCATTCTTCTTCGGTCGGATTATTATTGACGGCAGGACAGACATGGCAAGCTTCCAGTGGAATTCCTCGAACTCAGACTTCATAAACAAGATGAAAGACAAACTGATGGATGGCGACTGTATTCACCCGCAGACGGACTCTGGGCAAACAAATCTGACTGAACCTCTAGATGAAAAGATTCGTTCTTTCGAACTGAGTAAGGAGAGAGGAAACCCTAACGCTGAAATCCTGCCACCCCCGACATTCTCGAACACGGTAATACCGCACACATACTTGTAAACCATCCCATCCGCAAGCAAATACTATGGTACTGATGTCATTGCAACAGCTATCGGCAGAATCCCGCAGTCAAGCGGGCCATGATCGATGGAAAAACCTCACTCCTTAACTTTCAGGCTGCACCGAAGACTTTGACGCCGATGGTCCATGTAACCATCGCCCAGATTCCAACAAAGCCTGATAGCGTCCCGGAGTACGAAAATCTCGACTCGCTGCACAAGGAATGTGTTGACCATCTACGGGCTCTTTTCGAACAACGACCTATCTGGACACGTCGTGCGCTATACAATAACTTCCCGAAACATCTCCAAACCTTGGTTCGCTTCAGCATGGCCCACGTGGCTTACATGTGGCGGGCGGGGCCGTGGAGGGATACTTGTGTTGTGTACGGAGTGGATCCGCGAGCAGACCCTAAATACCGCTTTTACCAAAGTGTCTTCTTCCAGATCGAGACGCATAAATCCAGGCCGGCCTACCAATCGGGCGGCGACATCGACAATAGTCATATTTTTGACGGCCAACGCTTGGTCCGGGATGGTAGATGTTTCCAGCTGTGCGATGTCACAGATCCTCTAGTGCAACAGTTGATCAATACCCCCAACCTCAGGAAAACCTGTGATGTAGGTGAAGCCTATCAACATCAGTCCTGCTACGACGATTCACTGATCCAGGGCAAGTAGTCTACGGACGGTTGGTATCGCTACAGCACCATTGCTAAGATCAAAGCTGTTATGAAAGCCAAAATCCTGGCGCTTACAGAAGACAAACCACTCCTTGAAACCGACTATGTGGCAATCCTCGAGCAAGCGAGTGAGGACGAAGACCAGGAGGCGGCCAGAAAAGCGAGAGACGCGAAAGAAAGGGAGATACGGGCCGAGAAAAGGCGCGTTGGAGTACGAGCTTTGAGACATTCCCTGCCCGGAAGGATGAACCCCACCGGGAGGTCTGCCGTACAATTCGGGGATGAGGAAGCCGCCGAGACCACCCGTGGAGAAGATGTAGATGAAGATGAAGATAACGGTGAATGGGAGCAGGAATTAGAGCTTCCAACATCGCAAGGGCAGGTTAATGGTCGGGTAGACCAGATGATGGCGCAGTACATGCACCAGGACGACATTGGTAAGTCCGGCAACACATGTTTAGTAGTACCTCCAATTAATTCATGGGCAGGGTTTGAAGGCGAAGACGACGAGGCCGGATTTGATGTCCTTGGCAGTGAGGACGATAATGAGGAATAGGATGGACGACAACTCATGCGCCGAATGTGACCGAGACATGCTGATTTAGTAATGTACATTCCAAGTCCTTTCTGTAATCCGACGACCTAGCCCGACACAGGTGGAAAGCCAATTACGAGTGCTTCAGTGTGATTGCGAACACCAGAGCGTCTAGGCGGGACCGGAAGCCCCCGCGTAGCCCGGCTGGGTCTTATTGCACTACTTAGACGAGATCAATAATGCTTCAACTACAATGGCTGCCATCAAGTGTGTTTGCACTGACACCAGGATATGCCAATTGCCTTCGACGAAGTGTAATCCACCGATTCGTATATACGATAGCAGCATCCGCCTGACCAGCACATCGGAGAAGGTTTGGCGCCATATGTAGCTCAGAGGCACAGCAGACATGCGCGCAAACAGCAGATCTTACATATCTATGTCTGAAAACAACAGGGATACCATTCCGCTGGGAGCCTATGTTGTATTTGCTTGTTGGTCCAGCTCACATATGCAGGATAATGTTTGTTGATGGCGGGTGAGGTATCATTGCGACAGTACGGATTGGCTGGTTAGGGTCGCAAGGCTCCCAGTGTGCTACTATGTACTCTTGAGCGGGGTTGATCCAACTTCCCATTCCGGACGCGTATGCCTGGAAACCGTCTCACCAGGGGGGAGAGACCAACGTATCCAGGTTGTTTGGAAATCCAATGGAGTCTACGGACAAGGGATATGCACTGTGTTGTGTGGGCAGAGCGGGGTTGGAGCTTTGTTCCTCACTGTCCTGCTGTGCCGCTGTGCCGCTGTGGGGGTTGGTTGTCTGCCTACATCTGTTCGGTTCTGCTCTCAAGAACATGCTAGGGGGTATGTAGCCGTTTGGTGTTCTTGGCAGCTTAGTAACCGGCTGGCTTTCGGGGTCCACCGCGATTCCTCTCTTCGCGTTTTTGGGTCGTAAGGCACCCAGGTTCGTCCTGGCTTCTCTTCTGTGAACCCACGACTGCCAAAGAAATCCACACGCCTACGCAATACCCCAAAGCTTCTGCACGCTTGAGCTACTTCGTCGAGCTTGATCCTCATTACCTTTGTTCATTCGCTCCTGTAAGTCCTGGAAATGCATTGCTGTCACACGCGCACTGTCACTTTCGTGCAAGATGCTCTCGCTCGCTTGTCGCGCACATGCATTTTCCGTTGTACTATACTCTACATCCACTCTTCTTCCTCCTTGATGTTATAGCCAGGCTCTGAAGTGACCCTCTGCTCACACTCTTGGTGTTTCCTGCTAGTTATTAAGCTCAAGATCCCATAACCTTCGCCCCTCACCCTCACCCTCTTCCCGTACCTACAATCCGAAACGAAACGACTTTGGCTCAGATACACATCACCCTTGATCGACAATATACCTGCTGCTGGTTTGCCTGAAGTACACTACAGCTTGTAGCCGGTACGGACGGACGTTTTGCGACTATGGCGGGCATAGATGCCGAGGTCTATGCCGCCAGGCTGGCCGACCCGACCAAAGGTTTGAAACCTCACACCCCGCGTGAAGAATGGATGGATTTGATTACTGACCTCGGGGGAACAAATAGATGCGAAGATGAAACTGCAGACCGCAGGCGAGCTTCGCGATTCAATAGACTTGTTCACCCATGCCACTTCGACGGAATACAAAAACTTCCTCAGCAAGCTCATGCCCGTGTTCCTGGATATCCTTCGAGGACCCCCGGTGTTCATATCTACGTCGTCGGAGCAGGTGGGTGGTCGCGTTTCGTGCTTGCGCGACGCTCGAGAAAGCTGACGGTCGTAGAAACTGCGGAATATAATCCTTGACACTATACATCGACTACCCTTCGTGCCAGCGGACGCCCTAGAGACATGGCGGACAGAGGTGCTCACCCTATTGATGAATCTCGCCCAGATTGAGAATGAAGAGAATGCCGTGCTCTGCATGAAGACGATAATGGATTTCCAGCGAACATACCAGAAGCAATTGGGAGACCAGGTCCAACCTTTCTTGGACCTGATAATGGACATGTTCAAGCAGATGCCTAAGGCTGTAAAGGATACATTCGATAATGCGTCGACATCCACCTCGGGAGCCACACCGATGCCTAAGGCTGTAAAGGATACATTCGATAATGCGTCAACATCCACCTCGGGAGCCACACCGATGCCTAGCACACCAAGCAACCTCCAGAGCCCAAAACCAAACTCACCGCTCCCGGGATCGGATCCATCTGGCGCGGACCAGCCCCAACCCGCAAAGATGTTGACGAAGGGAATGCAGAGCTTCAAAGTGCTAGCAGAGTGTCCTATCATCGTGGTGAGCTTGTTTCAAGCACATCGCAACTCGGTGCAAAAGAACGTGAGGCTTTTCGTCCCCTTGATCAAGGAGATGCTGCAGCTTCAGGCCGGTCCGCAGAGGGAGGCTCACGAGCAGGCAAAAACGAGGAATGAGAACTTCACCGGTGTCAGCTCGGGAATCAAGAATAGGGTGGCGTTTGGGGAATTCATCACCGCTCAAGTCAAGGTTAGACGCCGTCGATACAAACGTAGTATAGTAGCCATAGCTTACGATGAGATCTAGACCATGAGCTTCCTAGCATATGTGCTGCGGGTATATTCACAACAATTGACGGATTTCTTGCCGCTTCTTCCCGAAATCGTTGTGCGATTGCTGAAAGATTGTCCGAGAGAACGGTCGGGGGCTAGAAAGGTGTGCATCCTCGGCTCCAATATGATGCTTGCCGCCTCTAATTCCATCCGAATTTAGGAATTGCTAGTGGCGACGAGACACATCATCAATTTCAATTTCCGGCGGATCTTCCTCAAGAAGATCGATGACCTCTTGGACGAGCGAGTGCTGATTGGTGATGGTCTTACTGTTTACGAAACTATGAGGTTTGGCGCCTCGAATCATCGCGACCTATGCACCATGCTAACTTATGGGTGATAGACCTTTAGCCTACAGCATGTTGGCGGACCTGATACACCACGTCCGAGAACTGCTCAAGCCCGACCAAATTAGGCGTACTGTCGATGTTTACACCAAAAACCTCCACGACAATTTCCCTGGCACCAGTTTCCAGACCATGAGTGCTAAGCTATTGCTAAACCTAGCCGAATACATCACAAAGCTAGACAACAAGCAGGAGGCAAGACATTTCTTGATCATGATTTTGGATGCCATGGCTGAGAAATTTGCCGCCATGAACCGGCAATACCCTAATGCCGTCAAGACGAGTAAACTCTACATAAAGCACCGTGACGAGGGCAAAATGGACGAGGATCCACCGGAGGACACGAGTAGGGAGGACTACGACGAGATCGAGATCTTCATGGCGACGCCTATTAAGACATCGAACACTAGGGAACGCGGAGTGGACCCGGTGACGGACAACAAGTTTCTCTTCAAGAATTTGATGAACGGATTGAGGAGTATGATCATTTCTCTCCGAGCTTGCAATCCCCCATCGCCACCAGGAGAGAATATGCCGTCCAATTGGAACGAGGTAGCGTTTGGTTTCAGTGCTGAGGAGGTTAACATCATCATCAAGCTGTTCAGAGAAGGTGCTCGTGTCTTCAGGTATTACAAGGAACTGGACACCGATGAGGACGCCGATGTCACTGCCACTCCACATTTCGTGGCCCCCAATGGCAAGGAGGAGAAGGACCTCTTGGAGACTTTCGCTACTGTCTTCCATTGCATCGATCCGGCCACTTTCCATGAGGTTTTCCACTCAGAGATCCCATTCTTGTACCGCATGATGTTTGAGCATTCGGCGTTGTTGCATGTCCCACAATTCTTCCTGGCGAGCGAGGCTACGTCTCCTAGCTTTTGCGGGATGTTGCTGCAATTCCTCATGAACAACATCGAGGACGTTGGAACCGACGACCCAAAGAAGTCGCATGTGCTCCTAAGGCTGTTCAAGCTGTCCTTCATGGCTGTCACACTGTTCGCAGCGCAGAACGAGACCGTGTTGCTCCCGCACGTGCGTGATATCGTCCTGAAATCTCTTCACCTAGCAACTACCGCAGCAGAGCCTATGAATTACTTCTACCTGCTGCGATCTCTCTTCCGAAGCATCGGTGGTGGACGGTTCGAACACCTGTACAAGGAAATTCTTCCTTTGCTTGAAGTCCTCCTGGAGAACCTGAACATCCAACTCAACTCTGCGCGGAAGCCACAGGAACGAGACTTGTACGTGGAGCTATGCCTCACGGTCCCTGCGCGGCTCAGCAACTTGCTTCCCCATCTCAGCTACCTGATGAAACCTCTCGTCGTGGCTCTGCGTGCTGGCCCGGATCTGGTCAGCAAGGGGTTGAAGACGCTCGAGCTCTGTGTGGACAATCTGACGCCTGATTACCTGGATCCCATCATGGCACCATACATCGATGATCTAATGGCGGCACTATGGGAGCACCTTAAACCGCTCCCACACAGTCATATCCACAGTCACACTACGATGCGTATTCTCGGCAAGCTTGGTGGACGGAACAGAAGATTCCTCACCCATCCCCCGGAGCTTGAGTACAAGACCTATTCGGATGATGCCTCGAGTATCAATGTCAAGTTGATCGGTGCGCCCGGCGAACGTCCTTTCCCCATACTGCAAATGGTCGATCTCGCCCTCAGCAAGATCCTCGATGTCAAGCTGTTGAAGACGGAGCAGGAGAAAAAGACCGATGTCTTTTACAAGCAGCAGTCACTTCGGTACCTCGCCTCGACATTGAAGATTTTCATCGGCTACGATCAGCTACCCGACGACTTTCTGCAGATGGTTAGGTTGTACGCCAACGATCTGTACGAGGGGTCGGCCGAATCGTCGGAATCTGTGGTCGCCATATCCGATCGGACGAAGTCCGTGTTTAAGAAGCACGAACAAGAGGCCGTGTTGCGCAAACTTCTCCAGGCAGTGATGCACGCTACCGCAATCGAGCAGCTGGCTGAAGAAGCTTCCTCGCTGTCGTTCGATGTGTGCCGACATTTCATCATTCTCGAGGTTGGACGGGCCGTCATCGAGATGCGACAACGGAAGCAGCAATTCGCGGTTAATGGCGGCGAAGGGCCTATGCACCTGGACAGTCGAGTGCTGGCTGATGCGATCGGCGACTGCCTCTCCTCCGATCGCAAAGAAGTCCGTGAGACCGCCAAGACCGCTATGAAAGTGATGTTTGAGGCTACTGCGGTTGTCTTCGGTTCGGATGAGAAGGTTCACCGCCTGCCGTTCTTCTTCTACCTTTCGAAGGTTTTCTGTCACAACTGCTACGAGGAGGAGTGGTATCCAAAGTTTGGCGGTGTCCAGGGGATTCGGGCATTTGTTGAGGATCTGGGTATGGGCTTGGAGTGGCTGAAAGAGCGCCAGAATGATTTCGTGCGAGCGCTTCTTTACGTCATCAAGGACGTTCCACAAGATCTCCCCGCTTTCACCCGGGAATTGGCCCAAGGCACGTTGAAATTGGTTCTTGAGACGTGCAACCAGTACGCGTCGAAAGAGGAGTTTACAAAGACACACACTAAGAACTTCAATCTCTGTGCGCTCCTCTTCGTTGAGATTTCGAATCCGAACAAGCACGTGCGAGAAGCGGTCCAGAATGCGTTCATCATCTTGGAGAATATGATTGGTATTCCCAAGCATACATTGATGCTTCCAGTAAAGGAGCGGCTCCTGACGCCTATTTTCAACAAGCCTCTACGAGCCTTGCCGTTCGCCTGCCAGATCGGATATATCGACGCCATCACTTACTGCCTCAAGCTCGAACCGGGCTTCCTCGAGTTCAATGATGAGATGAACCGGCTCATGATGGAAGCCCTTGCGCTGGCGGATGCCGACGACGAGCAATTGTCAAACAACAGGCTCCAGGAGCATCGCACCACCGAAGCTGTTCTCAATCTGAGGGTTGTATGCATCAAGCTGCTTTCCACGGCTATCCTGGCCCCTGAGTTCAATACTCCTGACAAGGCATCATCGCGCGCACGCATCATCTCGGTGTTTTTTAAGTCTCTGTACTATAAGGCGCCCGAGGTCATCGACGCCGCTAACAGTGGACTGAAGGGCGTATTGCAACAGACTAACAAGTTGCCTAGAGATCTCTTGCAGAGTGGGCTGCGCCCTATCCTGATGAACCTTTCCGATCCCAAGAGGCTGAACGTGGCGGGATTGGAAGGACTGGCGCGCCTGCTTGAACTGCTCACCAATTACTTCAAAGTTGAGATCGGAACTCGACTCCTTGAACATCTCAAGTCACTGGCAGATACCACCTTCCTCCAGCAAACGTCGTTCAAGCTCCTCGAACAGAACCAGGTCATCAAGGTTATTGCCGCGATCCTCAACATCTTCCACCTTTTGCCTCCGGCGGCGGTCGGGTTCATGAGTGGGTTGATCACCATAGTACTTGATCTTGAGGAGAAGCTACGGAGGACCCAGCACAGCCCCGTCCGATTGCCGCTGCTGAAGTTCATCAATCGGTATCCTAGCGAGACGTGGAAGCATATTCAACCGAAGTTGGGGGATATGAAGTACGGCCGCCTATTCGCTCAGCTCCTCAACGATGAGTCCAGCAAGCCGCTAAGGGATGTGGTGCAAGATGATATTCCTGGTCTGTTGGACCACCTTATCAATTTTAAGGAGGAGCTGGATGCAGAGATGTATGTGGCTATCGTCAGTGCCATCAACATAGTCAAGTCCATTGCACTGTTTGCTCCCAAGGAATGGATACGGGGTAACAGGGTTTTGATGGTGCGACTCCTTGAGGCCGCGGTAAAGATCCGCGAGAAATCGAAGGCGGGCAAAGTTCCAGTTCCCATCAAGCTCGCAGTTGAACAGGCGTCCGCCAAGGCGGTTGAGATCTTCATGTTGTACTTGACGGAGGCGAACAACGATCTGGACTTCCTTTTCCAGGTGAGTTTTTATATGAGTGGTACGCAGCCAAAGCTGATCTCCGTGGAAGGTTATCGATGCCATTACCTCGGATAGGCGTGCCCAGACGGCTAATTTGTTGACACACCACATCTACACCCAAATCATCCGTTCGGGCACTATCGAGCAATGGCGGAACATCATCTACAAGTGTCTCAGCCTCTACACAAACGACTCGCAAGAAACCAAGACTTTTGTACTTGCCTCGCAAGAAACCAAGCCTTTTGTACCTCCCTCGCAAGAAACCAAGGCATTTGCTTTTCACTACTTGGTCAATCCCATTCTCGCTATGGACAAAAAGCGGGGAATACCCGTTGTCGGTGGCGAGAAGCTGGTTGACAAGAACTTGATCGAGAATGTACACAACAAGATATGGCGGCCGAATCTTGGTGACCTGGGTGACGACTCTGCTCAAGGTCTTGACCACTCCCGCATGGAGCTGCTGCAAATGTCTGCGCTCTTGATCCGCGATCACCAGCAGTCACTCGCAGAAGCTCGAAAGGACGTGATCAAATTTGGCTGGAACCACATCAAACTTGAGGATATCGTTAACAAACAAGCCGCATACGTCCTTATTGCGTTCTTCATCAAGCACTTCGATACACCATCGAAAATAGCCATCCAGATCTACGTGGCATTACTCAAGGCGCATCAACACGAAGGACGACCACTGGTTACACAAGCTCTGGAGCTCATTGCGCCGGTATTGAAGAAGCGAGTTCCTATTCGTCCAGACGACAAATACCCTATCTGGGCTAGATGGCCAAGGAGGATCCTATCGGAAGAGGGTCACAACCCCCACCAGATGACGAATATCTTCCAGTTCTTGGTTAGGCACGACGACTTGTTTTTCGATTCACGGGAACACTTCGCGACGTGGATAGTTAACGCATTACCGAAGCTTGTCACTCAGATCCCTAGTCCGTCTACGGAGTACAAGAAGCTGTTTATCAAACTGGTGACTCTGATTTGGAAGTGGGAGCAGCACAGAGTCGAGATGTCTTGTGGGAGCACCAGCCCTGATGGTTCCCCGTCGAGGAAGAGAAAGCTCGATGTCATGATGAGCGCCACGGTGTCGTCTCCATCTCAGATTGGCACTCAAGGAACCGAAGCGATCTCCGTGCAACTCCGAGCGTGGGTCATTCGCCACCTCGTCCAGTTCATCTGCCGCCTGCCCGAGAAATACCGTGCCAAACCGGATGAGCCATGTGCCAAGGCTCTCCTCCTTCTGCGGGATTTCTTGGGACCGAACTACTGGGGAGGGTTGGATATCGACCTCTACCCGAAGATCATGACGGAATACCTGGTTACCAACGACATCATGGACTCGACTCTGTCAGGGTTTGTCAATTCTCTCAATGTTCTGAAGGTTATTCTTGACCTCAAAACCGATGACTGGGTCATGAAGCAACTCGATACGATCCAGAAGTATCTGAATAAGCCCCTTCGGTCGGACAGTGCTGAAGTACAAGAGAGCTTGCAACCTGTTCTGGCTCGTGTCCTTAGTGCTCTTCCCACCGAGAAGGCTGAAGGCGAGGATGAGGACGAAGAGCCGAAAGAATCGCCCGAGAGCCAGTTTATCGCGTCCTTGGGCAACATCGTCCAGGAGAATCTGAACACCAATCTTATGTCGAGTGTTCACATCCTTCATACGTTGTCGGAGAAGCGCCCTAGCGTCATTGACGACCACATCTCGGCCCTCATGAAGGCGTTCCAAAAACTGGGTAAGGATCACCTTTCTGCGCCAGCCGTTGGGCCGGGAGGGGTACCCATAGTGCAGAATGGCGCGAAACCGGACACCCCTGGCGGTAACCTACAGATGTTTGACCCTGACACCACCACGAAGCTCTTGTGCATGGTTATAGATGTGGCAGCCTCGAGGGTCTCGGTCCTGGGTGATCAACGCCGACCCTTCCTGAGCGTTATGGCACAATTGGTGGAGAAGTCCGCAAGCACAACCCTCTGCAAGAAAATCCTCGGTATCGTCGAAAACTGGGTATTCAAGTCGACGGAGACTTTCCCAACTCTCAAGGAAAAAACCGCCGTTTTGTCCAAGATGCTCTCGTTCGAATCCCGTCCGGATCCAGAGCTGTGTAACAGCTTCCTGGAGCTCGTGATCAAGATATACGAGGACCCTGTCATCGCGAAAACCGAGTTGACGGTTCGTCTGGAGCCTGCGTTTTTGGTCGGTACTCGGGCAAAGGACGTCAACATGCGCAATCGATTCCTTCAAATATTCGACCGCAGCATTTCGCGGACCATCAGCAATAGGTTCAGCTTCGTCATGACGACTCAGAACTGGGAAACGCTCAGTGATTCCTATTGGTTACATCAGGCCACCCATCTGCTCTTTGGCTCGGTCGTTATGGATCAGCGGATCGAGCTACACAGCGAAGACTTCAGGGTTACGCCTGCCTCAGCGATGTTCACAACGTACGGGACAAAGGATGCTCGCAAGGGAGATGTCATGCTCGACGACAAGTTCGAAGAATTCATGCTCAAGCACAAGCGGTTCTTGCAAGGCTTAGCGGATGTTCACAGTGCGGATATCTTGGAGCCCCTCCGGCAGCTGCAGCACCTGGATCCGAAATCGGGCCATGAGATCTGGGTTAACCTGTTCCCGCTCTGTTGGTCTGCCATCGGAAAAGAAGATCGCATGGACTTGTCCCGTGGCATCGTTGGGCTACTCGCTAAAGACTGGCATAGCCGCGCGATGGATAGGCGTCCTAACGTCATTCAGAGTCTGCTAGAAGGTGTCGAGTTTTCGAAGCCAAGACTTAATCTGCCTGCACATCTGGTTAAATTCCTGAGCCGAAGTTATGACGCATGGTACACCTCACTTCACCTTCTCGAGGATAATGTCAATAGACCACCAATTGACGCGGCCGTCGTCCGCGAGAGCAATCTTGACGCCCTCGCTGAGATGTATGCTATCATCGCCGAGGATGACATGTTCTACGGTCTCTGGCGCCGCCGTGCAGACTACATCGAAACCAACAGTGCGATTTCTTTCGAACAACACGGTATGTGGGACAAAGCGCAGCAGATGTATGAGAGCGCGCAGATCAAGGCTAGGACCGGAATGTTGCCGTTCTCGCACTCGGAGTACATGCTCTGGGAAGACCATTGGGTTATCTGTGCCCAGAAGTTGCAACAATGGGAGATTCTCAGCGAATTTGCGAAGCATGAAAACTATCCCGACCTTATGCTTGAATGTGGATGGCGATTGATCGATAATTGGAATGGCAGCGAAGGGGAGCGGATGGACCAGACGATCAAGAGCTTGATGGATGCGCCCACTCCTCGGCGGTTCTTCTTTGCTGCGTTCATGGCGCTGCAGAAGGTCCACCAGAAAACTGAGGTCATCACTGAGTTCACCAGATTGTGCGATGAAGCTATTCAGTTATCATTGCGCAAATGGCACAGTTTACCCAAAAACATCACGCAGGCCCACATCCCGCTATTGCAGACTTTCCAGCAGCTGGTCGAACTTCATGATGCTAGTGTGATCTACTCTAGTCTTAATAACACTACAGCGCAGAACCTCGACGCCAAGTCGCAAGAGCTGAAGATGCTTCTCGGAACCTGGCGAGAACGTTTGCCGAATGTTTGGGACGATATTAATGCGTGGCATGACCTCGTCACCTGGCGCCAGCATATCTTCCACTCGATTAATCAAACGTATCTCCCCCTCCTTCCCAGCCAGAACCAGGGTGCGGGTGGGAATAGCAACTCTTACGGGTACCGTGGATACCATGAGACGGCATGGATCATCAATCGCTTCGCGCACGTCGCTCGCAAGCATCAGCTCCCCGAAGTCTGCATCAGCCAGCTCAGCAAGATCTACACGCTGCCGAACATCGAGATCCAAGAGGCGTTCCTCAAGCTTCGCGAACAGGCCAAGTGTCATTACCAAAACCAGAACGAGCTCACCCAAGGCCTGGAGGTAATCAACAACACCAACCTGGGATACTTCGCGGCACAGCAGAAGGCCGAATTCTACACGCTGAAAGGAATGTTCTTGTCCAAGTTGAAGCAGAAAGACGAAGCGAACGAGGCTTTCAGTTTAGCCCTCTACCACGATCTGAAGCTACCGAAGGCGTGGGCGCAGTGGGGACACTACAATGACCAGCTGTTTAAGGAGAACCCCACTGACATGGCAGCTGCTGGAAATGCGGTCAGCTGCTACCTTGAGGCCGCAGGTCTGTTCAAGAACGGCAAGGCGAGGAAGTTGTTGGGTCGTGTGCTGTGGCTACTCAGCCTGGACGATGCAAGTGCGTCGATTTCGGCCGCATTTGATGCTTACAAGGGTGATGTGCCGGTGTGGTACTGGATCACGTATATTCCGCAGCTGTTGACGAGCCTCTCGCACAAGGAGGCGCGGTTGGCAAGGGGTATATTGATTAAGATCGCGAAGAACTATCCTCAAGTAAGGATTCCTTATTTGTTTGCAGTAGAAGGGTGACTGATGGTTTTAGGCGTTGTACTTCCTGCTTCGTACCAGCAGAGAGGATTACCAAGTCATCAAGAAACAGACGGCCGCCGCTGCATCACGGAAGGCCGGCTCGCCGGTTGTGACCCAGGGCCAGATCCCACCACGTCCGACCAGCGCTCAGGCCCAGCCGAACGGTGTCGTGGAAGCCGGAAGAGCGGGTAGTCCCCTGCAGAATACAATGGCGGTAGCGCAACAAGGAATAGCAGGATCTCCAACCCTGCCGAATGCCCCGCCGACCTCGTCGTCCCCCGTTCCGCAAGGACAAAACGGTGGGCCGGCTGCTCCGCTGGTGCATGTAACTCGACTCCCATGGGAGCACGCAGAGGAGATCATGTCTGTCCTTAAGACGGCCTTCCCGCTCTTGGCTTTGTCTATGGAAACTATGGGAGATCAGATATCCAAGTTTTTCAAGTGTCCGCCGGATGAGGATGCGTATCGACTCATCGTCGCGCTGCTCAACGACGCTCTACAGTGGATTGCTCGGATGAATCCTGCATTGGAGGATACGAAATTACCGCCGTCTACGGAAGCTAATATCTCACGCTTCGCCGAGACAATCCTTCCCGCCCATATCAGGGTCGCCTTCGAAGCGGATTTCGTAGCAGAGAAGCCGAATCTGTACAAGTACATCGAACGACTGCGCCGCTGGCGAGACCGATTTGAGGAGAAACTTGATCGACGACCACCATACCAGAATTTGGAGTCGTACAGCCCCCATCTAAGCGAATTCAAGTTCCAGAAGTTTGACGACGTTGAGATCCCTGGGCAGTATCTCTCCCACAGAGACAACAACAAGGACTTCGTTAGGATTGATCGCTTCTTACCCAAGGTCGATGTCATTCGCGGTTACGGCATCTGTCATCGCCGACTGAAGATGAGAGGCCACGATGGTAGTGTCCACGCATTTGCGGTGCAACATCCTGCAGCCAGACACTGCCGTCGTGAAGAGAGAATACTCCAGCTGTTTAGGATCTTCAACGGTGTCCTCGGCCGCCGCAAGGAGAGCCGTCGCAGAAATCTCAACTTCCATTTGCCCTTGATGATTCCCCTCGCGCCTCACCTCCGCCTGGTTCAGGACGACGCTTCGTACATCTCGCTACAAGGCATCTTTGAGGACCACTGTCGCCAGATCGGGATCAACAAGGATGATCCCATTGTATTCGCACTCAAGAAGGTCATCGCTTCTCTGGAGCCTGGAAGGACTGGCCAGCAGCTTGTGGATCCCAACGTCAAGCTCGAGATCTTCAATACAATCCAGGAGAAGATGGTTCCGAAGACGGTTGTGCTGGAATTCCTGTCAAGCTCCTATCCTTCGTTCTCCGAGTTCTTCCTCTTCCGCCGGCAGTTCAGCTACCAGTTCGCCGCTCTGACGTTCCTCACCTACGTCATGACCATGAGCAATCGATACCCTCACAAGATGTTTATCTCCCGTGCAACTGGAAATATCTGGGGCTCTGAGCTCATCCCCGCCCTGGCTTCGACTAACCCAACTTTCCACAACAATGAGGCAGTTCCGTTCCGTCTTACGCCGAACATCCAGTCTTTTATGGGACCTATCGCAATCGAAGGGATCTTTTCGTGTGCAGTCATGACTATTGCAAGGTGTCTAAGTGAGCCGGATGTAAGCCACCTCCCTTCCCAGCTCCAATAGTAATCGTTCAAACCTAACACCTTGCCAGTTCGAGCTCGAACAGCACTTGAGCGTTTTCGTCCGGGACGAGATGATCTGGTGGTTCACTCAGCAGCACCGTTCTGTCTTGGGAGAACAGCAGCTCCGCGAAAAGGTTCAGCACAATTCGGACCTTATCATCAAGAAGACCGCGAGCCTAGCCCAGCCCGGAACTGGTACTTTGCCGGCAAACCAGACGGTCATCGATCTCATCTCTAAAGCATCAAATCCCGTGAATCTGGCCCAGTTGGACCACCTGTGGATGCCCTATTTGTAGACATGGTTATGATGATGGGGGGGGGGGGGGGTTTCTCTTTGGGTTTGTTTTGTAGGAGAGGGATGGGGAATGAATGGGGAATCGTGGTGTTATGGAATTTCTGTTGCTTTCCTTTCTCTACTTTACCTTTTTTTGTCGGTGTAGATGCGTGCTTATTCCGTTGGTCTTGATGGTTGCATGTTGTGTCCTAAGTGCATTGTTTTTTTTCTGGATAGGGGTGGTCTTGACGGGGTTCTCTCGTGTGCGGGTTCGTTTCTTAGCTAATTTGAACGCCGTTAATTTAATGGCTCTTCATGCTTTTGTTGCTTGATAAGCGGGTGGCATTTTGATGGCGGCCCACGGCTAAAAAGAAGCACAAGGCTGATGGAAATCTTCCAGATGGCTGTAATTACCGAGCCGATTTTTGGCCCGTCGAGCAAGTTGAACACGTAGCTGTAGATGCATGATTCAACGCCGCACCCGCCCATCGAGCTCATCCTGTCCCACATCCCCACTGGGGCCCAATCATTTAGGCTATTCTCCATTCTTCATCCACTCACCCTCCCTGCGTACATATTGTCTTTTTTGTTTTGCCGTACTCGCATTCGGCCTGCCTGGACTATGGCGGCGTACATTTTGTCTGGTTCCCGTCCGCTGTCCGCGCGAGGGCACGTTGCAAGTTCCCCTTTGCCCTCCGCCCAGTCTTGTCCCGAGAAGATATGATACGCGCCAAAGAAATCACAAAGGAAAAAAGTCCGAACAACAGGAAGAACAAAAGAAAGCGAGACCCGCACCTTAACTAGTCCTCGTCTGTTCGGATGTTGTGTCTGGGATGTGATGCGAAAGGGACGAAGATCAAGGACGAGTAGTTATGTAGGAAGTCGGCGTAACCACTGGCCCCCGTTCTCACGACACCGGTGGCCAAGGTGTCATTCTTGCCGTATCCGTAGTACACAGCACAGCGGTACATGGTGCCGCGTATCGCCCGCGAGATGTCTAAGGCTATTGGCGTCAAGGAAAACAGACAGTATTGCTAGGGGTGTCTTGACGGCGAGATTCACGGTGAAGGCTTTGTCCAGCTTTTGGCGTCCTGGGAGGGCGTGCATACTAAGTATTGCGCGGCTCCTCCGGTGTCGACGTCGTAGTCGTCCCACCTGCCGCGTCGTGATAGGTTGTGTACGTACCACAAGGGTATCAAGTGGAAGCCACCGAGAGCTATTGAAGAGATACTGTGTTCACCTGGAGAAGGAAGAGGGGTGGGAGAGGTGAGGATGGTCGAACTTCTAAGGATCTCTAGACCGCCGAGATGGAACAATCGCTGATCCGTGGGTCAGTTGATGGAGTCGCCGTTATGTGTGAACCTTGTGACTACATAGTACATATATTTACGTACTCAATTAGCGTTCGGACCATCACGCGGCGAGTCATTCTCTTCACGATAATACGAACCGCGGAGGTGTAGGTCGCAATCCGAGCCATGAACCCGACCCAGGCTCATCGCGCATCCTGGCCGTGGAGGTCTGTAGCCGCGGCTACGCGCTTGCATCTTGCGCTTAACTAACTACTGACCCAACTAATTAGCGCTCAACGTCTGCTCTCGTCGGCGCTTTTCATCCCCACAAAGCCAAGGGCCACTCGCGGACGGATATGGGTTGGTGTTGTTGGCGTTCGCCGTAGTCTTAACAGGCTTATTGGCACGAAATAAAATTGATATCCCCCTCCCCCCACAAAGCCAAACCGTCGAGCGCGTGTAAGAAAGAACGGCACACACCGTTGCTTGAGCTCGGACATGCGGGCGAGGAGCCACGCCCTACCCACATACCTGAATCCCGTTTTCTGCTCCTGTTTGTAGGTCTGGATGCTCAGTTACACGCATGTACGTATCGTATTGTGTCAACCATGCAACGAGGGGTGTTAGCTGCGGTATTTTTAGGCGCGGTTGCAGACCATATCTCGTGGCGACTCCCCCTGCCCCCGCCCGGCCTGTCCCCGAAGAAGAGAAAGGGAAAGAAAGAGAGAAAGACAGAAAGAGAGAAACTCAAAGAGAAGAAAGAGAGAAAAAGAAAAAGGAGAGAAAGAGAGCAAGAGAGAGAGAGAGAGATCAAGACAGAGCGAAAGAAAATGGTCCAAAAGAGCGTAACTAAGGAGACCGTGTATCTCCCTCCTCCCTCTCCCCCCCCCCGGTTCTAGTAGCCGCTCCCGCGGCCCCATCCTCGCCCCCACCTTCGTCGTTCTCAAGAGGCCCAGGACCACTCCAGTGCACCGCTCGTCCGCGAACATTTCCCTGATCGTGAACCGGTTCTTCCCTCTTCCTGTCTTTTTCCGTATCTCCGCCCACATTATCTTCTGTTGCGGCCTCCACCTGTCACAGTTCTTGAACAGGTGTTCCCTTGTCTGCGTCCTGTGCTGGCACCACCGTGCTGGAGTTCTTCGTCCACTTCAGGTATTGCCCTGTGCGGCAGTGCCCGGTCTTGAGTTGGTGGTACCTCCCTGCCAGCCTCTTCGGTCCTCGTGCCACCATGTTGTTCTGGTGCATCGTTTTCGGCATCTGGTACTTCCTTCCTCTGACCCTCTTCTTCGACCACGTCCACGCCTCTTCCCACTTCCTTTCCGAAATCTCCCGCTTTAGGTTGGCTAGAGATCGGGGGGGTGGCATCAGCCGCCTCCCGTATCTGTCCTTGTAGCCCATCCATTTGACCCCTCGCGCGTCTGGCTCCTCAGCTGCCTGCTTTGCCCACTTGTCTGCTTCCTCGTTCCCTGCGACTCCGCTGTGGGCGGGGCACCAGCGAAATTCGATTCGGACGTTTCGGTCCCTTTCTCTCAGCTTCGCTATCCATTTTCTCACCTGCCGGGCGTACTGTTGGGCGGGGCCCGGCTCCTCTGATGCGATCCTGGCCATCGCCGCCTACGCGTCGGTGAAGATGGTGACCGCTTGTGGCATCAGAGTGTGGGCTTCGATAAAGCCAGTTGGTGAGTTAGTATCCGAGTGACACGGTATGACAGTCCTCATTGACCCTGGAGGTTACAAATACTTATTCCTGTGCAAGGTACTGAAACCGTCATGCATTTGCTTTGGAGCTGCTTATCGGATATTCCATTCGAACATTACGCAGTTATTCGATGGTGTATCGATTAACGCTTGCATTGTACAGGCGACTTCATATACGTCGCCCGGATTCTCCTCTCTATTAAACATGGTATCTCATCATCTATCCTCGCTATCCAATGCTGCCAGACACAACTCGCTTCTGCCCCTCGGGCATCAGAGGTTGCATGTGAATGGGCAGACAAGAACGGAGTAACCTTCGACCACGCAAAGAGCGAGGCAATGCTCTTCAGCAGAAAACGGAGTGGCGCCACAGCGACGGCCAGACAGGCAGTCGGGAACTCCCATTAAACAAGGAAGCAACAAGATGGTTGGGGATCTGGCTCGATGCACACCTCACCCCGAGAGACCATCAGAGGGCGACGTTAAAAAAAGGGAAGGAATGCGGCGGCAAGGCTAAAGCGGCTGGCGGGGCAGATGGGCCTGACATCCGGCAATTGTCGCGGAGTGGTGGCGGCCTGTGTGCAGGCGGTGGAAATGTACGGGAACGAGCTGTGGTGGCAGGGAGAAGGCAAGCAGGGCATGGTGGAAGGAGTAGCAGAACTACAGAAGCCGGTCAACTTCGAGGCACGGGCAGCCACAGGCTGCTTCCGAACGACCAACCAGGGAGCGCTTAGCTGCGAATCGGGCCTGCGACCAGCGGTTGCATAGCTGAACGTGGGCAGAGACGGTTCGGGACGCGGCTGCTCAGCCTGCCACGGGGAAGCCAGGCAAGAGAAGTGGTGGGGGCATCGTCAGCCATCGGAAGAAGGCTGGAGACACTCTCGAGCACGCGGGCGAGGTGGAAGAGACAGCCCTGTTCAGCACGGCACAGAAACTGGACATAGAGGTGATAGTCGAGGAGCAGGAGGAGACGAAGAAAGCAGCGGAACGAGAGAGGCCGGGGTTAACCATCTTCACGGACGGGTCGAGGACCCACAGTGGGGCGACGGATACGCGGTGTTGTGGAGGAACAGGAGCAAGTGGGTAGGCGCCAGGACCCACATGGGCTACAACCAGGAGGCCTTCGACGCGGAATGCGCGGCGCTGGCGAGAGCTCTGAAGCTGGCAGCAAGGAGAAGAACCACACCGGAAGCGGTCACAATATTCACAGATGCGCAGGCCGCTATAGGGAGACTGGTGGCGGATGAGCCGGGCCCGGGACAGAAGTCTACTGTGATGGCAAGGAAGTGGATAGCCGTACTGAGGGCAGTCAGACCAGAGATGCGCATGGAGATCAGGTGGTGCCCGGCCCACGAAGGAGGGGAAGGCAATGAGAAGGCGGACGAATGGGCGAAACAAGCGGCGGAAGAACCAGACACCCGGGGGGTAGAGTGGCTGAGGTATGGGGATCGGTATGGGCTCGGAGGATGCCCCTTCCCGGATCCCTGGCCAACCCGAAGAGGAGATTCTGGAGAAGAAATGGGTCGAAGCAAGGAGCTGGGCCAAGGAGCGAATCGATGCAAGAAAGTACGGGTTGCCGAAGAACCAGCGGCCGAATCGAATGGCGGAGCGAGCGCCAAAGCGCCTGGCGGGACGCTTCCACCAAACCAGAAAGGGGCACTTCCATACGGGCCAATACCTGAAGTGGGCGGAGAACGCGGAAAGAGCGTAGTGCGGGTGGGTGTCAATACGGGACACAGACGAGAGAACATTTGTTCAAGCACTGCAAGGAATGGAAGCCGCAGCAGAAGACCCTGTGAGCGGAGGTACGAAAGGGGACAGGAAGAGGGAAGAACTGGTTCACGGTCCGGGGCCTGTTCGCGGACGAGCGGTGCACCAGCGCGATTCTGGATTTTTTGGGCACCACGAAGGTGGGGAGCAGGGTGGGCCCGGCGGTGGTGCCACCGGTACCAGGCGAGGACATGGAAGAGGAGCGCAGAAGCATGGAAACGGTCGAGGAACCGGAAGGCGAGAAGGGCGAAGGATGGAGGGGAGGAGGTGGAGGAGGTGGCTTTCATTGTTTCGTTCGGTCATTCTTTCTCTTTTCTGTCACTGTCACTCGTTCAGCATGGACCGTACTCGTTCCTTCTTTCTTTCTCTCTCTCTTTCATAACATTTTTGGGGGAGCGGCCAGGCGGGGGCAGGGGGAGATGCCACGGGCCGTCGGCGGACCGCGCGAGGTCGCGGTGGACGGCGAACGGGAAAGGACTGTATATAATATCGCCATGATCCAATAGGGTCGCATGCGATCAACGAATCATCATCACTTCTGCCCCTCCCACTGGACACCGACCCACTCTTCCACCCATCCCACGCCGTTCGCGTCCCTGACCTTCGGGACACAAGTACAAGTAGCAACTATCACCGTTCCCCACTCCATTCCATCCAGCCCCACACTGTCCCCCTCAAGGACGCTGATAGCATGCGGCATGAGTTGGAACTCAAACACACGCCCCCTCTTTCCGCACCCGGCGCACGGCGGTATCCTCCCCGACGTGAACTCTTTCTTCGAGTCGAGCAGGGCCTTCGCCACCTCATCCGCATGGCTATAGAGCAGCGGGGCGCCGCCACGCTCGTACCGCAGTACTTGCTCGGGGTTTTGTCCTACGCGGTCCGCAAACCTCTGGAAGACCGTGTCGAGATGGCCGTCGTCCGCGTCATTGTTGGAGACTGGTAGGGAGTCCGGATTCTTGTCATCGTCGCCGAGAACTTCTTCGATCTTCCGTGGGACCGGAGTGTCGGGGGCGAGTGTCTCGTAGTCGGCATCGAAGTAGAAGAGGGGGTAGCTGAAAGGAAGAGGCGATGGCCAGGGCTCTGAGGGGCCATAAAGGAGGGGCTCGGGCTCGGGCGGGGTGGTGCCAGAGATACGCAGTGTGTCGGCGAACGATTTCGCGAGCTTTTCGGCCACTGGTGCTGTGGTAGTAGGAACTGTCGGCTTCGTCGAAAAGGGACTCGCTGCCCCCGCCGTCACTGAGGCCGAAAACGGATTTCTGCCTGTGGAGAACGGGTTTCCTCCGGTGCCCGTGCCCAGTCCGGCTCCCGACCCAAACAACATATCCCCAGCCTTCGGTTCCGTTGCCGCTTCTTCTCTCCTCTTCTTCTCCTCGGCTCTCTTCGCCGCCTCCTCCTCCTTCCCCTTCGCCAGCCGCAGCTCATAGTCTTTTGCTACTTTGACTCCGCGCAGCGCTTTCACACTCCCATTCTTCCGCCGGCACGTTTTCTCATTGCAGCCAAAGACGTAAAACATTCTGTCGTGCGGGCTCTCCGGGATTGCACCGTTGAGCTGGATGAGCAATGGCATGAGTTTATTGCAACATGCGCATTTGGCGAGCCGTGCGTCAGCCGGCGATAGAGGGTGTGGCCATATCTAACACCAAGCACTCAGCGGAAAGCTTAGCCAGAAAGGGGACAGGCGGGAGTACGGGCTCTCCACCGAGGTGGCTGATGAGGTCGCTGCCCGGCTCAGTCTCGGCGTAGCCAAGGAGGACCTTGGTTTCAGTGTAGCCCTGAAGGGAGACGTCGTCGCTATCGTAGTCGTCCATGATTGATTGCTGGTTGCGTATGGTTGTTGTTTGGTGGGGTTTTATGCTTACTTCAAAACTTTTTGGATCTCACTGTTGCCCCACCCCGCACTAACCCCCAACCGTCCAAGCGCCGTCATCGTTAACCTGCCCGTTCTATCGTAACATGTATCTACCTTGCTCTCCATCGACCAGCTTCCGCTGCCCCCCCTAGCATCCAACAACTACACAACTATGGCGGCCGCCCCCTCATCCTCCAAAGACCGCCAATTTCTCGCCGTGATTGGAGATGAGGTATCTCGACCTCTTTTCTATCGAAGACAAAAAAACGTAGCTGATATGGAACGTACGGTGCAGGACTCCGTGACGGGAATGCTCCTCGCCGGCATCGGCCACGTTACTCCCGCGCCCAACAGCAGCAAGAACTTCCTCGTCGTAGACGCGAAGACGGAGGTGTCCGAGATCGAAAAGGCGTTTGAGGAGTTTACTACTAGGAAGGACGTGGGGATTCTGTTGATCAATCAACATGTGAGTTCTTCCTGCATGCTGAGAGCCGGGGAAGGAGAGGCGAAAGCTGACGCGCGATGGGGAACAGATTGCTGAAAAGATTCGCTATCGCATCGATTCCTTCACTGCAGCTTTCCCTGCGGTCCTCGAGATCCCGAGTAAGGACCATCCGTACGATCCGGAGAAGGACAGTGTATTGAGGCGGGTCAAGAGGCTGTTCGGAGAATAGAGCATCTGCCTATTCCGCGGCGCCGGGCGTAGCAGTAGAGAGCTGTAGAGTATGGTAGGACTTAGGATCATGATATACTATCATCGATCGAAGAGTGCGTCATTATAGACAGGAGGGATTATGTGTTCGCCCGTATTTTTGAACTCCAAACGCCTAGCCGGTCGTGTCTCTAACTTAATACATCCCGCCCATTTCCTCTTCCTCTTCCTCCCTCAACTTCTCCTCCATAGCTTTCCTCTCCTCTTCCAACTTCTTCCTTTCGAACTCGTCATGCTCATCCCTATGGTCGACCCACCTCTCCTGTATATCTCTCGCCTCCATTCCCTCAGCCCACCCGCCACGCATCGCAAGCGCCCACACGCTGTCACCGGCGCCCTCAGCCTTCCCAAACGCGTAGCCCCCGGCTCTATCGACCACCTGTAACAGATGGGTCATGCTTTTCTTATCCTCGACCGCCAGCGTCTCGAAGTTCACGAGCGCAAAGCTCTCGACGAGATCAACGATGGCTTCGTTCAGCTTCGCAAACTTCCTGGTGCGCTGGTCCTGCTCCAGCAGCGGCAGCAGGTAGCTGAGGTCTTGCACCTCGGTGTAGAAGTCTAGGTTGAACGCTAGCTCGCCGTAGTCGCGCAGCAGGTCTATCTTGCTGAGGACGTTGATGTGTGGGAGGTCTAGTTGCAGCATGCTGCGGAGCGATAGCAGCAGGACCGAGATGTACTTTGCCGGGTCGGTGATGTAGTGCGCGTCGACGAGGTGGACAACTACTAACTGCACCCATCAGCCGCCACCCTCGAGTCGCGGGAGGGGGGTGGGAGGGGGGGGAGGACACGACAGACCCGATACCCGATCTTCTGCAGCCTCCCGAAGATCTTCCTCAGACTCCGATGGTGCGTAAACAGCTCGACCTGGCCGGGACAATCGAAGAGGATGTAGTCGTTTCCGAGCCTGGAGAGGCCCTCCTCGAGCCACTCGATGTTCTCCTCAAGCTCCTCGAGGGCGTACATGACGCCGCCGTTGGGGCCGAGCCCTTCGTCGTCCATCACCTCTTCGAGCGTGACGATCGACCGGATGTCGAGCGCGCACGGGTAGCCGGTCGCTTCGTTCGCCGGATCAAGGTTGACGATCGAACACCTGCGCCCGATCGCGCCCATGAACTGGTGCATGCCGTTGCAGTAGGTGGATTTCCCCGACCCCGGAGGCCCGATCACAAGTTGCGCGAATGGCATAGTCGTGGCGTGGCAAGAGGTGGGGTTTCTGAAGGTGGGTACGAAGGGGTGGGTGGGGAATTTTCGTGTCGTAATAGTGGGGGGGGGTGAGAACAGTTGGCGCAATAAACTCCCTTCTAATCTGATGCAGAAGTGAAAGTGCTTCACAATTGATCACTCATGTACGGTTAGATGTTTTGTGATTGGACCACACGACATGCCTTCACTCATATATAGACATGATGTATGCACTCCATGCCATATCCGCACCTTGAAACGGGACCAAGTGTACATAGCACTTCAATTGATCTTCTCCCGCTGCGCATACATACCGCGTTTGCCCATTCAAAACATCAGGCTCATCCCTGACATAACTATAACATCCGCCAGCCAGCACAACCAAAACGTTTGCATTGACAAAAACATGGAGTTGAAATACGACAGGAAAAAAGTATAAAAATCTAGAGCAAAAAAGCGGACTGATGGTTTTCGGAAGCTTCGTGCACAGGAAAAAAGAAAAACAGAGAGTACAGAAAAAAAAAAAAGGACCAACTAGAAAGAAGAAATACAGCAGATAAGTAGATAGCCTCCTCGCTCCTCTCTCCTGTGGGGACAAAGTGGCGGAGAACAAAGTATCTCAACTGTTCGAAGAAAGGGAACGGGAAACTAGAAATATAGAGGTAAACGAGAAAAAAAATATTCACAAAGAAGAATATCCCACCCTAATGTGAATTTGAAGAAGAATGAATCTAAACACGCGGAAGACGCCTTTGCCTTATGCCCAACTCTCTGGATTACCCTAGCAGTTTTCGAATCCACAGGCGCCATGGTGCACAACTTATAGTAATGGCGATACCCCACATCATCGCTCCTCCAGGGTATATTTTATCAGACCCTTCGCATCCTTCTCTCTCTCGCCCTCGCCGCTGCAGAAATCGCATTGCATCGATTATGCTTTGCGGGTTCGCATGCCACTGTTCTTGGAACTACCATTGGCAGCTGCACCATTGCCGTTGGTCCGAACACTGTTGACGCCCTTCGGGAAGATGGGGCTGGGCGTAGTTCCACTGTTCCGTATGGCCCTGGTAGCGGTGCGCTTGCCGGCACGCCTGTAGGTAGTCGCGTAGAAGCTGATGAACAGGACGAGGTAGCTGCTCAAGATACCACAACCGGCAAACGCGGCAAACTCTTCACCGGCACAACGCCCCGCGTTGGGGATCCAGGGCCAGTAGGTAGAGGTGAAGTAAGTGTACGAGGCGAAGTAAACAAAGCCTACGCGCAAACAATTAGCGAGCCCGACGTGGAATTCTTCTAAGGTGAAACCGGGGACAAACCAAGATCAATGATGAACTGGATGATCTGGAGACGAGTGATCCACTGTTTCCACCAGACACGGACACCACGGGCGGACTGGAAGTAGTACCAGTACATGACAACATGAACAAACAGGTTGAGGGTGATAGGGACCCAAGACTAGTGCGATGTTAACAATTGCGCAGATCTCGCGATCGGGCGATCAAACACATACCACGGAGGTGGATCCGATGAGCTGGGTGTAGCACAGCAAGGCAGTTGCGCCGTGATGGTAGCAGTGCAGGAAAGCTGCAAGCAAGTCAATACACATCTCTACACGGCCGGGTTGATCGGGAATATACTGAGAGGCTTCTTCTTGACAACCAAGAAGACAGTATCCAAAAGCTCAACATACTTGGTGAGGTAGTTCAACTGCGCGAGAACGTGTTAGCGGAGCCGGCCACGACAAGCGCACCCAGAGTGGGGATAACGAACATAGTACAAAGTGACCAGAGGCTTAGTCCAACCGCCCTCACGAGCACAGATTCCGTAGAAGATACCGTGGCGTAAGACCGTGGGAATCAGCTCCTCCATGAAAAGAACCAAAAGTATCCCCGAGATCAGCGTCAGCATCAGGTTGTGGACCTGGAAGAGAAACTTCAGTTTGAACGGTTGGAAGTTCTTCATGATTTCCCGGCCACCGAATATGATCGCGTAGTACGCGACAATGAATGGAGCGACACTCTTGAAGGTGCCTAATGGCGTTGTGCCGTATTCGAATCTGAAATCGGTTGCCGCATGGCCGGCGGCGCGCTTGTAGAAGACATCGAATATCGGCCAGAGGTGGACTCCGAATGGCCGATCGAGCGAAGGGACGTGGACATCGACGGCCTTGACCAGGTCCATCGCTAGTGACGATACACTATCCATGGCGCGGCGCAAGACGACAAGGAGGCCGGTTAGAAGGCTGCGAAGGTCTGCCTAGAACGAGGAGCTTTTCGAGGGAGGGAAGGGCCGTAAGGAACGGAGGCACGACCGAGAGACGCGTTTTTTTTTTTCCAATCGGAAGAGCGAGATGAGGCAGACGAAAGAACGACGGCGGGAGCAGGGACGATTAAAGGATTGTAAGAGGAAGTGGTGAATAGGGAAGGGGGAAGGGGGAAGGGAAGGGAGGAGAAAGAAGAAGTAGAAGTAGTAAATTGGTGGAAGCGACTGCGATGGGTTGGGAGGCGTGGGTAAGGAAGGAAGGAAAGGGGGTTAAGGAGTGGCCGCACTGTAGTCTACTTCTGCTATGTAGGTGGTAGCAGGAGTAGTAGATGTCGGAGACAAATTTCGAGATGCCGGGGGTAGCCAATGGGCTGGGCTGTGGAAGTTGGGGGTGTACAGGGGCAGCCTGCGGTCAGGGAACAGCAAGCACGTGAAAGTGGCAGTGAAAATGAAAGTAGAAGTAGTTTAAAACCATGCTTTCTTTTTAAGGCCATGCAACGGAAAGAAAGTCCCTTCCAATGGCAACATCTGTTCTCCACAGCCCAGTTGCCATGAAGTCTTGGAGGCGTGAGGCGTGAGGCGCAGAAAGACAGCGGATACGAGGAGTACGTATGCGCATCGCCCTTCCTGCCCACCACTTGCCGTCCCGTATCATACTCGTACGCGACAATCAGATAATGCAGAGAGTAATCTTGGAGTCGGACGGATACCGAAAGGCCGGCGCCATCGTCTGCACGCATCACGCGCCTCATGCAGACGTTTTACGTGTAGATATCTAGAGAGTTGGAAGGATCCCAGGTCCATTCACAAAACCAGCGGCCAACGCCATCCTTCGCGGGTAACGGAACGGCATACAGCACGTGCATGTTCTCGCTGGATTTTCTGCACCTATCTACGTCGCAGATATCATTCAGCACGACAGTTCTCGAGCTTCAACATCACCTGCGGCTGCAACCCGGGCAATCGGGTGAAGATTGCGCTGGCTGTGTTGATCTTCTTCGAGGGTTTGGTGAGAATATTGTGTGAACCGCATATCGATCTATACATAAATCCAGCAACGTGATTCGGCGGAAATGTCTCCAGAGAACTCGCTCATGAGCATGCGTCAACGACAGCATGCCAGTATGCGACATCGCTGATGAAAAAAGCCGGGCACGAAGCAGGAGAGCTCACTAATTGCGCGGGGGGGTTTGTTTATTCGTTCTCGCATGCAACCTACATATATAGATCATGGCGGCGGGCGCGGGGTGTGGGTGAGTACTGCATACTAGTGCGCCAGCCGCACGAGATCTGTAGACAATCCCGTCTTGGCTGCATTGTGAAACATCCGGAGGCCGGGGCCGGATCAGTTTTGATTCCGCGCCGAGAGCCGTAGGCCTCATCCTGGCCATCTCGAGTGACTGATCGTGCAGGAAATGACGCCGTTAAGGTTCGCCGGGTAATTGAGCCTCATTGATTGTTTGCCGAACGAACCAGGCAAAAGTACATACATACTAGTTGTCGTTGGAGTACATAGTCAGCCCATCCGCCCGGGGAGTGGCTACACCAGCAAAATTCCACCATTCATCCGAATCAGTTTCGTCGCTACTTCACCAACACCCATCATCCACCAGTACCCACCCTCAATCGCCCCACCTAATCTCCACTCTTCGCTCGACTTCTCGGAACTCCAATGGCATTCCTTCGCCTCGTCGCTGCAGCCAGGCCTGCTCTCCGCACCTCGGCTGCCCGCTCCGCCGCGATTGCGCCTCCAGCCCTCACGGCTAGAATCGCTGTTCGCAACTACTCTGACGCGCACGAGGAGAGTTTTGAGGAGTTCACTGCTAGGTAAGGGACCGGCTTCTCCGGTGGTTCTTTCTCCCGGAATCGGGTCTCTCGTTGGATTTGTTTCGTGGTGCGGTGGGTATTGGGAATGGCGGAATGAAGCGCGGGAGAGAAAGGACGAATTGTGGGGTGCTCGTTACCCATCCGCCCAGCCAACCATGTCTTGGTTGCCAATGGCTATGTACCATGGCCATCATCATCACTGTCCGCCGACCCCCACTACCAAACCCCACACAGCCAGCACCGCTGCGCACTTCATTTATCCAGGGAAAGAAAAAAGCCGCCTGCTAACTAAAAGCTACTCCAGATACGAGAAGGAGTTCGACGCCGTCCAGGATGTCTTTGAGCTCCAGCGCAACCTGAACAACGCTTTCGCCTACGATCTTGTTCCGTCCACCTCCGTCATCACCGCTGCCTTGAAGGCTGCCCGCCGAGTCAATGACTTCCCCACCGCTGTGAGAATCTTCGAGGGTACGAATCTACGTCTCTAGTTTCCTGCTTTCCTACACCCGCACACTATTACCTATCGCGCGACGATATGGTGCCGAAGATGGGCGCGGGGGCGATTTCACCTACTGCGAGCGGCGGGGAAGGAGGATGTCGGATGCTCGTTGGATGTGCCCAACGTTCTAACCGTCGTGTTGTCATGACGGAACCAGTGTGTGTGCGCGTGTGGGAGAGTAAGATCGAGAAAATGGCTGATGCTTTCTCTCCACCGCAGGTGTCAAGGCCAAGGTCGAGAACAAGCAGCAGTACGAGCAATACCTCGAGGAGCTTGCTCCCCTGCGACGGGAGCTCGGTCTCGAGCTTGTCGAGGACATGTATCCCGAGGGCAGCAAATAAACAAACCAAACCAACTCACCACCTGCACAAACCTCCGTATCTTCTTTTTTAGTGTCTATGTGGGATTAGATGAGGAGGAGAACGGCACGGGAATTGATCACACCTGACGTTTTTCTTCTGTGTTTCCCCGTGTCTTGTAGTAATAAGAGATTCCATCAACGTTTTCCTTTTTCTGTACCCGTTGTGTAGCCCAACACGACTGCCTCATGCCACAGGCGGGTCGGTACTCAGATGATGTCGGGGCGGACGCATATGCCCTCACCTCACATCAATCGCTGCCGCTGAGAGCACGAACTTCAGAGATGAGACAAAAACAACCCGTATATAGATGTAAGGTAGACGCAGACACCCGAAGTTGGTTGGTAAAACCAAAAAACCAAAAAAAAAAAAAAATCCGCATTACAGCACAAGTACAGACGCCCAATCAAGCGAAACGTAACAAAAAACAAAAATTAGTGTATAAAAAGTTCCCAGCAAGAAAAAAAAAGCAAAGCAAAGCAAAAGCAACCGGAACAAACACCGAATCCAAAAAAATTACGAGAAGAACTAGTTCCCATTCATGAGAGGGTTACGGGGCGCATTCCTTACCAGTGGCGTACCAGCCCTGCTGCTTCCATTCGCTTCAGTGGCAGCGGGGGAGAGCGTCTTATTCCTGACTGCGTCCATTACTATTTCCCCCGCATTACCGCAGCCCTCCAGGCCGGCGAGTTTGGTACGGAAAGTTTCGGCGTCCCTTGCCATTCTGCTGGTGTGTTAGCGGGGGGGAGTGGTAGATAGTCTGTGGGTGAAGCGGGAACGGGGGGTACCTCTTCTTCCCCTCGTCGGTTCTCACGACTGCACCGGCGACACCGTCGACGAGTTTGTCCGCGTAGTCCTGAAATACGGGCCCCATAATGCCGCGCACTTCGGCGACCGGGAGGTGTTTGTTGAGGACTTTGTAAAGTATACCCGTCTCTCGGCATAGGATATCCATATAATACTTGCTGTCCTCGCCAACCCAGGCCTCGTCCCAGTTCATCCCCCTCATGGTGGCCACGTGCGTGCGTGCTCGGTCCGACATTATACTGATGAGCTTGCCGTGGATCTCGTCTTGGTACTCTTGCGTCGTCCGTTTGAGCTTGTCGAAGTCTGCAACCAGGTTCGGCGATGAAGAGTGCCGACGCAGCGTCTCGCGGATGTATGGTATTATCGTTGTGATTATGGAGAGCGCTTGAGATGCCATCGCTAGGTGTTTGGTGGTTATGGACCTCAGGCCGGCCGAACGGGTGGCACCCGCGCCGAGGATTAGTTGGAAGGTGCGTGAGTTGAAGAGCTAAAGATAGATGTGTGAGGATATTTTTTCTCTCTCGAAAGGTGGAAAGAAGGGTGCTTACCTGAAGGAATTGGAGGATGTTCGAGCCTAACTCTTGTGTTACGCCTGGCATATTCACCACTAATCGCAAGTACGACTCGATCTCAGTGAGCACCAGCAATCCTGACTCGGGCAGTATGAACTTCTGATCGTCAACTAGGGCATGCGTAAGCCTCTTCGGCGGCTCTGCCATTGTTTGAGCAGCAGTCCCGTTTAAGGGAACATCGTCCGTCTCGGACGGAGGTGGAGGCAGCTTGATGGTTTCGCCTTGTTCCCTTGCTCGAATCTCCCAGAGTCGGCCGATGCCAACCCATTCCTCAGGATCGGCAGTTGCTGCTTTCAGAATTCTGTCCAGACTCTGCTGGCGTTCCGGCTCAAACTCTTTGGCTGCCCACTTGTCGTTCTCCAGGCACTCGGCGAGATTTCGTATCCGGTCGTCCTGGTAGGCAGACAGGAAGTCGCGGATCTGATTGCTCACCGCGTTCTGCAATCCCGGACCGACCCTCACAGACACAGCTTCGCATTCCTGGGCGAAGAGCCGAGTCAAGGTAAAGTATCTCAGGAACATGTCAGGCGGGTAGTGGGCGACCTGCTCCGTGCGAACTTTGACCAGCTTCACGATGTGCGATTGCGATATATCCACGGCACTGGAAATCAGATCGGATATGTCCATAGATATGGTCGGGTCGCTTTCGCTGCGACTGCGCTGCATTTCGCCAGGGAAGTCGTTCTGAAAGCCGTTCTGCTCAAGCCGTGGGGACAGCATGCCACCCACTCCGGTCTCACCCATTTGCATGGTCACATCGAGAAGCATCTTCTGTTGCGAACCCAACCGTCGGATGAGCTCCGACACTCCCGTGTATATCTTAACCAGAAGATCCTCAGCATCCGCTGGGCCGAGAGCTCTTAGCGCTCGTGTGAGTGCTTGACTCTTGTCGGCGGACGACTGTCGTATTCCTCCGGAACGAGACATCCGGGAGATGTGAGAGATATTTGACGCGACACTGTCCGCATCGCCTTCGCTGGGCAGATTTCGACGAATGAGATTCTTAGCCTCCTTTATCACTGCGTCCCGATAGGCTTGGACTGCATCATTGATGTGATTCGCTCTCTGAAGGCCGTCGAGGTACTGCTTGAGTAGATTGCGTAGACTGTCAGAAAGGACTGCAAACTCGGGCGGCAGACTGCTTGAGCGGGGTGGTGGGAAGAAGTTTGTCCTTTGCTGTGAGGTGAGGAAGCGTTGGTATTGCTCCCGCTGGAAGCTCTGCGCGAATCGGCGGAGAGTTTCAGAGGATGGCACTCTTTCGACGTGGAACCGGAGGTCGTCGAGAAGGCATTGGACGAACCGGGCTTCATATGCTTTGCCGATTCGGTGCCGGAGGTGGTTCAGGTCCGCCATAACGGCCTCAAGGGATCGGACGCCTCGGAGGTCGACAAGACCCTCCCCTTCACCAGCGAGTAATCGCTCCGTCTCGACGATGGCGTCTAATGCCGTTTCAATTTCATGGTGTTCGAGTGACTTCTCCGCATGCTGGACGCCTAGCGTCACCTGTTCTATCTGTTTTACCGCACGCTCAAGCTTTGCGACATTATCCCGCCGACGGCGCAGCCGAACGATCTCAAGGCCCTTCACGGCCTGTTCCTCGTCCAGCCGTACAAGCTCCTTCCGAAGGGCTTGAATCTTATGCACACTTGCCGAAGCTTCGGAATGGAGTTCGCGTAGATCCCCCAGCGCTGCGAAAAACGATGAGCTAGCTGTTGATATTGACGATATCAAATGCACCTCCACAGTGTCCATATACCACGACAGCTTCTCCTGTAGTATCGCGTTCGTGGCCAAAGCCTTCCGCTGCGACGGTGCCGCCTGTGCCACCGCGCCATTCTCCCCTTGGCTTGCTGGCACTGTAGACCTGATAACCTCCGAGCGTTCACTAACTACATCGAACGTCCGAGGATTCTCGAGTCGGAAGTTTTCGTCGAAGTAAACCCGAGGGACGGTTTGCAGTGGTGCTACGGCAAGGTTAGGTCTCCGTCGTTTTACCGACTTGATCGACGAGGCGTCATCCGCGATGACCGTTTGCTCCGCAATACTTGGCACCGGAGACAAAGTACCCTCAGTAGTCTTGGAAAGTCGGAGATGCTCCTCCAGCCCACGGTCCTTCGCTCGTTGGTACTGATCGTATTCGGGAGCTAACGACAGGTAGGACGCGAAGGCGCTCGGCTTGATCTTCGGGATTTGGGTGAGCGTCACGGGAGGAATATCGCCGGGCCGCGGCCGAGAAGCCCCAGTCGTACGCGCGCCGTGGGACTCGACAAGAGCTGAGATGGCTGCAATCCAAATCAGCCAGATATTCGAGTTGCCCAGGAACACTGTGTTCGTCGGAGCTGGAGCTTCTCCAGTACCATGAATGACCCACCAGTGGAATTTGGGCCTCCCACGAGAGATCCCGTCCCTCCACCTCCGCCATTCCCGTAATCCTTTGATGCTCGCCAGTCTAGCGCTGTACCCACCGAGGACGTCAAGGACACCACCGAACCTGCGGTAGACGTCCTTCGCCCGCCGCCGGGTCGACCGCTTGGCGATCTTGTCGGTGGGTAGGGAGTAGTCAAGTCTGTTACGGAAGCCGTAGGAGAGAGAATTGGCGAAAGGCAGGAGGAATCCATTGACGGACGGGAGGGAGACGCCATGAGTGGTGATTTTGGCAATCTATTTCGCAGGGAGCCGGCAGAAGACGCGGGGCTCCAAGTTAGCATTCCAGAAATTGAATTCGAGCTCGAGTTCTTTTCGGGAAACAGGCAGGCAGCCCGCGGAGCTGATACTGTGTTCTCGTGGGGGCGGCAGCGAAAGGTGGTTTGTGCTACAATAACGACTTGCTCAAAATTGCGGCTGAACCACACTAGAGCTGGGATAACCGAAACGTGACAAGCGCCACCTTGGAGGCTCGGCACATTTCCATTTCGGGGACGCGTTAATGGGGTTCTCGCGCAACAACCGCGTCCTTCTGTCCATGCAGTCAACATCTCCTACGCAAACACCCAGCAGAGAATCTTACACCATTCGCCCTGCAATAACACCCACGCTCCACATTCCAACTGGTGCCTTATCTCTGCCGCAATGGATCGTGCTCAAATATATACTGTCGACTCGGGTTTACCAAAAGATGACAACCAAGCCGATGACCAGCCCAGAGAGCTTCTGAAGGCGTTCCGTTCATTCGTTCTGGAATTCCGATTGGACAACAATTTCATATACCGGTATGTCCCCACTCTACCCACAGCCATTCGGGTTTAATTATTTGCTGACAATGACCGTGGCCACAGAGACGCACTGCGGACAAACATTCTCATCAAACAGTTCAGGCTCGACGTCGACATTGCGCATCTGATCTCCTTCAACGAAGAGTTAGCACACAAACTTTCCAACGAGCCAACGGATATCCTGCCTATCGTAATCCACACTCTCCCTCCCACGGAGTCCTGCTTGTTCTGGTTGCTCACATTCCCGGATGGAAATAGTTCGAGACTGCGGTACAAGATTGCGGACGACGCATGTTCCTGACTGGCGGCGACTCGAGCGCACCGTTCCCCGCCTGCCAAGTGATACTTCACTCCGACACGAATCTCATCTCCATCCGGGATCTCGATGCGTCGCACATTTCGAAGCTGGTGCGGATTCCGGGAATCGTCATCGGTGCGTCCACCATGTCGTCGAAGGCGATCGAACTCCAGATCATGTGCAGAAACTGTCAGACTACGAAGAGGATAGCGGTGCAAGGTGGATTCACGGGTGTGTCGTTGCCCCGTACTTGCGACAGACCTAGCATGCCCGGCGAGGACGCCGAGAGGTGCCCGATGGATCCGTACTTTGTGGTCCACGAGAAATCCACTTTCATCGATCAGCAGGTCCTGAAACTCCAGGAGGCTCCCGACATGGTACCCGTCGGTGAGCTGCCTCGGCATATTCTGGTCAGCGCCGACCGGTACCTCACCAACAAAGTCGTCCCAGGATCCCGCTGCACGGTGATGGGCATTTTTTCGATTTACCAGTCCAAAGGCAGCAAGGGACCAGCTGCCGCGGTTGCCATCAGAAATCCGTATATTCGCCTAGTCGGGATCCAAGCAGATGTCGATCACACGGCGAAGGGCTCGGCAATTTTCTCGGAAGAAGAGGAACAAGAGTTCCTTGAGCTTTCCCGGAAACCGAATCTCTACGAGATGATCGTGGATTCGATCGCTCCGTCCATCTACGGCAACGTCGATATCAAGAAGGCGATCGCGTGTTTACTCTTTGGCGGTTCGAAGAAGATTCTTCCGGATGGCATGCGGTTGCGTGGCGATATCAACGTTCTGCTCCTCGGAGATCCCGGTACCGCAAAATCGCAGCTCTTGAAGTTCGTGGAGAAGATCGCGCCGATAGCCATCTACACGTCCGGAAAGGGTTCGTCGGCCGCCGGTTTGACGGCATCCGTGCAGCGCGACAGTCAGTCTCGAGAATTCTACCTGGAAGGGGGAGCGATGGTGCTCGCGGACGGCGGAGTGGTGTGCATCGACGAGTTCGACAAGATGCGAGACGAGGACCGAGTAGCCATCCACGAGGCAATGGAGCAGCAGACCATCTCGATCGCCAAAGCCGGCATCACCACGATCCTGAATGCGCGTTCGTCCGTGCTGGCGGCGGCCAATCCCATCTTCGGAAGATACGACGACATGAAGAGCCCCGGCGAGAACATCGATTTCCAGACGACCATTCTTTCCAGATTCGACATGATCTTCATCGTCAAGGATGAGCACAACCCCGGCCGAGACGAGACCATCGCCAGACACGTAATGAATCTGCACATGAACCGAATGACCGTGAAAGACGAGGTCGTTGGAGAGATCCCGATGGACAAGTTGAAGCGTTACATCACCTACTGCAAGACGTGCGCCCCCTTTCCATCTCTTTGCGTCCGTTCCATGACTCTGACCCTCTTTCCAGCCGCTGCGCTCCCAAACTCTCGACCGAAGCCTCCGAGAAGCTCTCCTCGCACTTTGTGCAGATCCGCAAGCGTGTGCACGAACTCGAGTCCTCGGCCAACGAGCGCTCGAGCATCCCGATCACGGTGCGTCAGCTCGAAGCGATCATCCGGATCACCGAGTCGCTTGCGAAGCTGTCGCTCTCGCCCGTCGCGACGGAGGAGCACGTCGACGAGGCGATCCGGCTGTTCCTGGCGTCGACCATGGACGCTGTCGGCCAGGGCCAGACCATGAGCAAGGAGCTCAACGAGGAGGTCGCCAAGATCGAGGCCGACCTCCGGCGCCGGCTGCCGATCGGCTGGAGCACCAGCTACGCCACGCTCAAGCGCGAGCTGTGCACCAACCGCAACTACAGCGACACCGCGCTCAACAGGGCGCTCATGGTGCTCAGCAAGCGGGACACCATCCAGATGAGGAACGGCGGCGCCAATGTCTACCGTAGCGGTGTGTAAGGAGAGCTCTCTTGAAAGGAAATTATGCCCCGTTTTTACGTTGTTTTTGCACGGCGTTTCTGTTGTGGCTGCGGATTTGGGATATATATTCCATGGTTTCGTGGATGGCTGTAGATGGGTGCGTCGAGGGACGGCCTGTAGACACTTCGGGCTATGTACCTTTCACATGTGCGGCTGTGAGTTGCGAGGTTACTTGTACTAGTATCCCTCCGGAGCATTGCATTTCATGTATGTATCCGCCGTGTTCCAAGCAGATCTAGCGAAAGAAAACAAGAGCCGATCAGCCCCCCCGCTATGAAATCTCCACCATGGATAAAAAAAAATCCATGTGCAAGCAAACGTAACAGAACAGAAACCGGGAAAAGACAAGCAGCCGCGCCGTAGCCTAAGCGCTCGAGTTCGCCAAGCTCAGGTACGTGCCCCACGCGATGCCGACGGTGCTGGCGAACGGCAGCTGGAACTGCAGCGGCATGACGCGGAAGTTGAGCAGCTGCACGGCGGGCCAGAGCATGTAGTTCGCTTGAAGGGTGGGGACGAAGACGTGGCCGAGCCGCGCAGCGACGGCGGCGGCGTCGCCGCCCTCGGCGAAGGTCATGTAGGAGAAGAAGCCGACGAGGCCGAGCGGGGCGAACAGCACCTGGTCGCAGAGCATGCGCTTGAGCGCGGGGACAGTGGCGGCGGCGGCGGACAGCGGGAACGTGCGCTGCAGGAAGCGCAGCCAGCGGAACTGCAGCGGCGCGATGACGAAGCCCCAGCCGGCGAAGCGCGCCAGCCGGCCAAAGTCGAACGGCGGCGGCAGCGAGTGCGTGCTGCGCGTCGGCACCAGCTCCGCGCCCGGGTGCGGCAGCTTCGTGTCCAGCGCCGCGTCCAGCTCGATGTCGCCCCGCCGTGGATCCCGCGCGGCGTTGCGACGCACCGCCGTCACCGTCTGCGCGACCGTGTCCGCGATGCCGTTCAGCACCTGTGCCCGTGCTGTGTTACTACCCTGCATAACCGCACGTGGGGAGGGGGGGGGGGGAGTCGGGCGCGAACCGAGTTAGTGAGCATCATCGTCACCACCGGGCGCTTGTCGAAGTAGCGGTCGTAGCGCCGGACCAGCTGCGCGACGAACGCCATCTCGACCAGGAAGACGAGGGTGTGCAAAAGCGGCTGTTTTGTGTGCTTCCGTGTGAGTTTTTTGTATTCGAAGGGGGGGAGGGGGGATGGAAGCGCAGCGGCGACTCACGATGTATCCGTAGATGTACGTGCGGTTTGCGGCGTGCAGGTAATGCCGTACGCGCCGTCGGCACCGCTGGCGGAGAAGGGTCAGGGTGGATGGCGGTGCGAACGTGTCTACGGTGGTGTCTGGAGCAGGCGGCGGAGCGTCGGCGGTGGGGTTGAGTCCGATCATTTCGTGCGGCTGTTCCGTAACGTAGTTAGATCCCACTTAGAACTTGGCGATGGGCGGGACGGAGCGTTGCAGCCTTTGTGTGTGTGTGCCTGGCGGGAGCGGGCGATGGCGATGATGAAATCGAGGGGAGGGAAGCTAGCTAGCTTTAAGCAAGAAGAGGTGCACAGATCACGTCGAATGGCGTCCAGCCGCGTGTATGTGATGTAGATACATGATATGTGCGACAAGGGTGACGGTTGCAGCTAATCGGAGGCGGATCTGGCTGCCGACGGACTATCTAGATAAGATGTATCTATGTAAGTACTACATATGCTGGTCAGCCTGCGCAGATAGATCGGCTAGATAAGTATGATACATAGATTGGCGGTAGGGATGTTCGCAAGCAGTGTCACACTCCGTCACTCGATAGATACAACCACCAACGGATCGTGCGCCCTGGCGGATAGCGGTACTTGCTCGCCACCAGCGTCAACGGCGACGTCATGCAGGACACCGAGTGCGCCGACGACCTGCTTGAGACGTACTACCGCGAGCTCGTCGACCACGTGACGCACGGCGGCGCCAGCATGGGCCGGCACTCCGCGGAGACTATGATTCAGGACGTCGAGATGGCGATGGCGGACTGGTTCCTGTTCCAGGCCGTGTGGGGCTTCTGGGGGAACAGATGGGTGCTGGAGGCGCGGGTGAAGGGCATTTTCAGGAGGATGAACAGCGGGAATGCGAGCAGAAGCCCATTGACGCAGATACCGCTGTGTGATTCGTTCGTCGCGCGTGAAGAACTCCGATCCGTCCGTCGCACGTGTTCCAGAACCGGGAATTCCGGCGTTGGTTAGATAGTGGTAGCCGACGGCAAAGCGCTCGTCGGAATGATGCACAACACGTAAAGCGATTTCGAGATGGCTGCTACTCCGACAGCGAGTACGCAGGTGCGATGGCGGGGAAACAAGCGACCTGGCTCGTCTGGGGGGATTGTACGTATGAGCGAAGGCTTACGGCGACTGCGACTGCTCCTTTCCCTGGAATCTGTTTCCATTCGCCGTCTCAACCTCTACTCAGCCGCGGGTTGGCCGACTTGACTGGCTCCTAACGTATCACGGTCGGGGCTTAGTGGAGATGTGAGCTCGCCGAACGCACACGGAAACCAAGGGGCCGCTCGTGCCTGGCGACGTGCCGTCTCACCTGCAGAACAGACATCGCGGTCGAGTGCAGTATATGTATCCGCTCTACACCACCCAACCTGTCTACATGCGGTTACACTATGTAGCTACGTACGAACCGAAGGGCGGTTATCTGCTCATCGAAGCCTCAGCCCGGCGGGTCCCCACGAACTTAGTCCGAGCTCGTATATCCTTGATGGGGGGCCGGGAAGTTTGGGCGGCGTGCTGGGTCTGCTTCGCTCAAACTCACGCTCGAACCTCAGCTTTTCTTTTGGAGTAAATAACTAACACCTTGTAGCTGGGTGTGGAGTTGAAAGCCCGGTCCACATACCCAGCGGCCGGCCGGCCGGAAGCAATTACTGTACACACTAGCCTACACCTATTATCTATGTATCTTGTAGCGTAGATACTCGCAGTCGGAAATATTTTCACAGCTCAGCTGGCGCTATGATTCTGCAATCCCCAACGCCCCCCCTGTGCAGCATGGCGTGTGACGCAGACCAATAGTTCGAGTATCCCGACGGAGTCGTCCGTCTACTCCGCAACGTAGCTTCACTTTCGCCCTTCACCCCTCCCACCATTTGCCAGGCAACTCAGAGGATATCCTCTCCTGACTAGACAAAACGTCCCCAGCGAGACTCTTGGCCTTGGGCCATCGCACACTTTTAAGTTTTCCCGCTAGCTACTCTAGCCAGCGTCATGATCCCTCACCCGACCACACCGCGGGTACTCCCTTTTGTTCTCAGCATTAAGGCTTGAAGATCGGTAGCAGGCCTCATAGCGAACGCTCTAATACATAATAGCTACCGTGATCGATTCCGCCTGCCCCCGTTGCCTCGATAAACTTAACAAAGCGCATACCAGAAACCAACGTTGCCAACAGAAACGGAAACCAAGCTCTGAGCAGAGAGCTACTCTTCCAAGACTTCCGAACGGATAAAAAGCATATACAAAACAAACACAACAACCACCCAACTACGGAGTACAGACGCTTCAAAGCGAGTGATAAAGACAAAGAAACCTTTTCAAGGACGTCCGAAGATACACCATGAATGGACTCGAAAAACAAAATGAAAGAACTGCTGTCTGCTAGCTCTGGCGATGCTACAGCATCCAGACCCTTCGCAACCATCTGCTCCCGACCCCATACGACCCGCCCTGCCGTCAGACACACGCACAACGCCGCCGAAGACTGCCGGGACTAGGTACACAAAGGTATAAGAGATTCGACGAATTTGGCCGAAGCGATAGTGTCAGGGTGGTCCTTTCCAAGGGTCTTCTCACGGCCATCGAGGGCCCTCTGGTACCATTCGACTGCCTTGGAGTACTCGCCTTGGCGATAGAACACGTTGGCCATGTTGTTAACAGCGTGGAGAGTGGATGGGTGGTCCTTGCCAAGGGTCTTCTCGTGGCCATCGAGGGCCCTCTGATACCATTCGAGTGCCTTGGAGTACTCGCCTTGGCTACAGAAGACATTGGCCATGTTGCCAACGGTGCTGAGAGTGGATGGGTGGTCCTTCCCAAAGGTCTTCTCGCGGCCATCGAGGGCCCTCTGATACCATTCGAGTGCCTTGGAGTACTCACCTTGGCTACAGAAGACATTGGCCATGTTGCCAACAGTGCCGAGAGTGGATGGGTGGTCCTTCCCAAAGGTCTTCTCGCGGCCATCGAGGGCCCTCTGGTACCACTCGACTGCCTTGGAGTACTCGCCTTGGCGATAGAACACATTGGCCATGTTGTTAACGGCGTGGAGAGTGGATGGGTGGTCCTTGCCAAGGGTCTTCTCGTGGCCCTCAAGGGCCCTCCGATACCATTCGAGTGCCTTGGAGTACTCGCCTTGGCTATAGAAGACATTGGCCATGTTGCCGACGGTGCCGAGAGTGGATGGGTGGTCCTTGAGGGTCTTCTCGCGGCCATCGAGGGCCCTCTGGTACCATTCGAGTGCCTTGGAGTGCTCGCCTTGTCTCTTGAACACAATGGCCATGTTGCCAACGGTGCCGAGAGTGGATGGGTGGTCCTTGCCAAGGGTATTCTCACGGCCATCGAGTGCCCTCTGGTACCATTCGAGTGCCTTGGAGTACTCGCCTTGGCTATTTAACACATTGGCCATGTTGTGAACGGTGTCGAGTGTGTCTAGATGGTCTTCGCCTAGAAGCTTCTGCTGGCCCTCAAACGACCACTGGAATAGATTTTCAGCTTGAGAGTAAAATCCATGATCGAAATACATTGCACCGATACTTGAAGTTGCGCGAAAAACCTCCCCGGCCCGCTTCGAATGCTTAGGAAATTCCGTAACACTCATTCTAACAGTCTCCAGATGAGACCATATCCTCTTTTCGAAAGCCCAATCGTACGTTGATTTGTTCTCACTTTTTTTGGATATTCCGCCAACAAGAATAAGTGCCTCCTGAGCTTTTCTCTGCTTGGGCTGGGTGTCGAGCCGCTCGCGGGCCCAAAAGTGCACGACTGGGTGTATCCAAAAGGCGTCTAGTGATGCCTTTCGCTTCGCCAGCGAAAACGAAAAGAGTTCCGCAAGTGCGACCGTAAGCCAGTCAACTCCTATCTCAAATCAGTTAAAAGAAACTAGGACAGTAGGTGGTTGGCTCTCACCCTCTTCCACCCAGTCAAATGGCAATTTCCTCTCCTGGAGGAAAAGTTTATCTGGTATATCCGCATTCGCCAGAAACCCACACAACAACAGCAGTTCCTGGGCTGGACGCGAAAGTCTAGCAAAAGAAACCTCCCACGTTGTAAAAACATTTCGGTTCAGATCCCCAGTCCGTCGATCCGATAACCAGCCAGGACCTCCGCATTTTGCAACCCTTCCGAATTCTCCGTCCAGGAGGTTCAAGTAGCTCTGGAAGGATGTCTGCATATATGAAATGTAGGATCCAGCCTGAGTTAATGCCAATGGTAGAAAACCCAGCTTCACAGCTATCTGTTTCGCCGCATGATGCTCTAATACGCCATATTAGCTTCTGTTCTCACCGATGGGTACCTGGTACTAGCCTTCCCCCTCGAGCACTTGTTTGCCAACACTCTTCTTTAGCACCTCCATAGATGCTTCCTCGTTGATCTCCTCAATTGCCACTGTCTTGCCCAACGATCGAAGGTCACTCTTCCGGGAAGTTATGATCACATTGCCGACATCGCAAGTTGGAAGGAGAAGGCGGATGTCAACTGCATCAACATCGTCGTAATTGTCTAATATGAGTAGCCACCCTTCGTTGTGTTTTGTAGCTAGCCAGCTTTTAACTGCTCTGGTCAATCGAGAATCTGCGGCGCTATCAGACGATATTTGCCCCATTGCATTCAGAACGCCCCCCAGTCCCAATATCGAAGCAATATCTTCATACGAGTGTCGTTGTTTCGCGTAGCTGTCAATGATGTGTTCAGCGACTGTTCGAGCGCTGCGAGTTAATGAGGCCGCGCTGGTGACATCGACCCAGAGTACTGCCGTGTATGAATCTGAGTATCGGAACGAATATTCTAGTGCAATGGAAGTCTTGCCCATTCCACCGAGTCCGTGAAGAACAACAACCTTGTCGGTCGATGGGTGGAAATCACCATCGACGGAGGTCCTTCCTTTGAGAGTTGAGTGAATAGTACAGATGATATCCTCCCGACCACTGAACATGCGGTTGCGAGCGAACGGAAGTTGCGGGGCTAATGTGAAGTCAGGCATGACAGCTTGGATCCCTGTTTCAGGTCTGTGTGAGCTATGAACTGCTCAAGCAGGGTAGTGTATGCCAAACCTCGCGGAGGTGGCGTCTTAGACCTGACACCGACGGCGAGTAGTGCCCTGTTCAAAGACTTGTTGTATTCTTTCAACTGACCGATCAATCTTTCGAATTTATCCCTATCGACAAAAGCCCATCGCAGTTTCTTCAAAGTAGGCAGCGCCCTCTGCAGGCTTTCCGAGCTGTCTCTCAGCCGCTCCACCTCGTTCTCAAGTTCTGGTCGTATCTGGTATAAACTCAACAGACTAGATTGCGTAAGAAGTTCGGCAACCTCCTGGTTAGGACGAGTCTGGCTTGGCTGAGGGCTCTCGTGTGCGCGACGGAATGAGACGATGATTGATTCAAACGGCACCCGAATCCGATCGCGCATTCGGGGTCCGCGGTCACTGTCCGGCGCGCCGTACCTGGAGCTGTACTCGAGTAGTTCGGTCAAGACAGTCAAGATTCGTGCCAGGACATTGATAGCAAAACGTTGCTCGGCGTCGCTTCGGCTCCTGTGATCCAGCGCCCAGGCTTTAGCCCACTTCTCCAGACAGAGCTTTTCCGTCGCAAGCCTTAAATCAAGGTCCCCGTAGTCGCGACCGAATGATCGTGCCGTCGACAGCAGATTGTAGCCCGTCACAAGCTGGTCAGCAAGCCCGACAACGGCGATTCCGAGACCTTGAGCGATCAACGGTAGTCAGCTATCAACTTTGGTCTTGCCGGCGTTGGGGTGGATCATTACCGGCCGCTTCCATTGTAAGGGATGGCGTTGTTTTCTCGTTTGTAGGTAGCTGGTGTTGACGATAGTCCCGACGACTGATTAGGCCCTTTTGACGTCGAGTAATGAGGGGCAACCAAAGAGCCCAGGGTAGATACATCAGACATGTATGTATGCCTTCTCTCGAATAGATCCCGTGCTAGGATTGGTACAGCCACGTCACTGGATGCATATGTATCCACTCCTACCAATCGTTTAAGCACCAGTGGGGCCAATCACGACTGCCCATGCCTCGTAGTGCAAACCCCGCGATCGGCGACAGTGGCCCTTCCGCCATGCACCTCTCCATTTTTGCCTGGTTACCTACCATTGTCATTGTAACTGAACCATGAATATTCGGAGGAATCGATGTGATTTGTACGTGTGACTGTTCGGAAGCACTAGGCGCGGTCATCATAGTGGGAGAAAAGGAAGAGGCGAGGGCGGAGGCAGAACGTGACAGACCAGATGGATCAAGAGTTGACAGCAGCGCGGCAGGGTATGCGCTAGTTAGCATAGAAGAGCTCGGTCCGGGCCAAGGCCATGCCATATCTACAGACCAGGAAGTGGGTTACCGCGCTGAGGGCAGCCAGGCCGGATATCCACATCGAGATCCGGTGGTGCCTCGCCCACAGCGGGGTGGTGGGTAATGAGAAGGCAGCCGGGTGGGCGAATAGAAGAGCCAGACGCCGGGGCGGACGGCGAACGAGAACGGACTGTGCATAATATTGCCATGATCCGATAGGGTCGCATGCGAGTAATGATTAAACAATAAAACAAGTCGCTACATCGCCATAATCTAGATCGATCGTATGCGATTAATGATAAAATAAAGAAAAAAATGAGTCTCGTCCGAATGACCGAGAAGCCCGAGTCAGCTCTTGTGAAGCCGCAGACCCCTGGGTGCCAGATATTATCTCGAAACACCACCTTGGATGGTTTGAGGTATGCATGTTTGTTGTTTTGTTTAATCGTGTTCGCATCCAACCTATCTAGACTACGGCAGCACATTTTGTTACGCTACCTATCCGCACGATGGCGACGTTGCAAGCTCCCCTTTGCCCCTCGCCCAGGCTTAGTTATCACGAAAAATAATATGCGCACCAGAGAGAGGAACAAAGGAAAGAACAAAGGAAGCCGTGGCCGTCCCCTACTCCTCTCCTGAGGATGCCATGAAGGAGGGCGTAGGGAGAAACAGCAGTAATTCCTCCCCACCCAGCTCCTTGGCCTCCGCCCTCCGCTCCTCTTCCCGCTCCCTGCGCTCCCACGCTGGCACGCCGCTTCCCGCGTCTTCCTCAGCCGGCCCCAGCCTTCCCACATCCGTACATAGTAGAGAAGGAGTCTAGTAGATACCGCCTGTATGATACATATCTATGATGTGCGTGCGACATGGGTGACGGTTGCAGCTATCTAATCGGAGACTGGATCTGGCTGTTTATTACGCCGGTCGCCTGCGCAGATATGTAGATCGGCTATCTAGATAACAATAGATACGTCTTGGCGGGGATGTCACACCCGTCACCCGATAGATACATACAACCACCAACGGCCCTGCAGGCGGATGGTGGCTGGACGCACGTTGCGATTGCCGAGACCGGGCGTGGGATATGTCCGCATTCTCCCTCTGTGGCCCTGTGCGAGAGAGACATCGATTGGATTCACGTCGACCAAGGCGCAGTGACGTCCTGACAGTCACGTATGATCCTCCGCAGTTCGGAGCTAACTAGCTGAAGCATCGATACACGTCCACTCCGTGACCAAGAGCCAGCGACGAGCGCAACAGCATTGAACTATAGTAGCCACCACTCGGGCGCCACGTGCAGTCACGGATACTCCAGCATCTTATGGCGTATCTTTCCCTCCAGCGACGGCGATCTACTCGGGCCTGTCTTCAGATCGCCGCTACCCCTGCCCGCCCTTCTGTCCGGCACCCGGACCTCTCGATCCCGCGTCTTGCTGTCGCGCTTCATTCTCGGGCGCTCGGATTCCGATGGCCTCCTGGCGGTGGGCGACGCCGGCTCCTCATCCGACGGAACCACGACCACCTCATCGTCTTCGTAGATCGACTGCACGCCCTTCATCACGACGCGCAGCACCGCCTCGAGCTCCTTGACCTTGCGTTCCGCCTTCCTTCGCCGCGCCCGCTCCTCCGTCAGCTCGGCGCCGTGCGCGCAACCTCGGCGCGGCAGCGGGCCGCCGCCGGTTTTCGCGCCCAGCATCATTTTCTCGCGCGGCTTCGGAAATTGTGCACTGCACGACTTCTAGTACTGCGGCAAGGGCCTCGGCGTCGTCGACGTCGTGTACTTGCTCGCCACCAGCGTCGACGGCGACGTCATGCAGGACACCAAGTGCGCCGACGACCTGCTCGAGACCTACTACCGCGAGCTCGTCGGCCACGTGGCGCGCACCGGCGCCAGAATGGGCCGGTACTCCGCGGAGACTATGATTCAGGACGTCGAGATGGCGATGGTCGACTGGTTCCGGTTCCGGGCCGGATGGGGCTTCTGGGGGAACAGTGGGTGCCGGAGGCGCGGGTGAAGGGTATTCTCAGGAGGATGAACGGCGGGAATGCGAGCAGAAGCCCATTGACGCAGATACCGCTGTGTGATTTGTTCGACGTGCGCGAGGAACTCCGATTCGTCGGTGGCACCAGAACGAGGATTACCAGCGTTAGTTAGATAGTTACATATAGCCGACGGCAAAGCGCTCGTCGGAATGATACACAACACGTACGTAAAGCGTTTTCGAGATGGCTACTACGCTGACAGCGAGTACGCAGGCGCGATGGCGGGGAAACAAGCGACCTGGCTCGTCCGGGATTGAACGTATGAACATAGGCTTACCGCGACTACGACTGCTTTGTTCCCGAGAATCAGTTTGCATTCGCCGTCCCAACCTCTCCTCAGCCACGGGTTGGCCGACTTGACCGGCTCCTAACGTCCAATGCCCGAGCAGCATGGTGTGAGACGCAGACCAATAGTTGGAGTATCCCGCCGGAGTCGTCCGCCGACTCCGCAACGTAGCTTCACTTTCGCTCTTCACCTCTCCCACCAGTTACCAGGCAACTCAGAGGATATCCTCCCCTGGCTAGACAAATCGTCCCCAGCGAGACTCTTGGCCTTGGACCATCGCACACTTTTAAGTTTTCCCGCTAGCTACCCTAGCCAGCGTCATGAACCCTCACCCGACCATACCGGCGGGTACTCCCTTTTGTTCTCAGAATTGAGGCTTGAAGATCGGTAGCAGGCCTCATAGCGAACGCTCTAATACATAATAACTACTGGGATCGATTCCGCCTGCCCCCATTGCCTCCATAAATTTAACAAAGCGCCTACCAGAAACCAACATTGCCAACAGAAACGGAAACCAAGCTCTGAGCAGAGAGCTGCTCTTCCAAGACTTCCGAACGGATAAAAAGCATATACAAAACAAACACAACAACCACCCAACTACGGAGTACAGACGCTTCAAAGCGAGTGATAAAGACAAAGAAACCTTTTCAAGGACGTCCAAAGATACACCATGAATGGACTCGAAAAACAAAATGAAAGAACTTCTATCTGCTAGCTCTGGCGATGCTACAACATCCAGACCCTTCGCAACCATCTGCTTCCGACCCCATACGACCCACCCTGCCGTCACACCTGCGCACAACGCCGCCGAAAACTGCCGAGACTAGGTACGCAAAGGTATAAGGGTTTCGACGAGCTTGGCCAAAGCGATAGTGTCGGGGTGGTCCTTTCCAAGGGTCTTCTCGTAGCCATCGAGGGCCCTCTGGTACCATTCGAGTGCCTTGGAGTACTCGCCTCGGCTTTTGAACGCAATGGCCATGTTGTGAACGATGCCGAGAGTTGATGGGTGGTCCTTGCCAAGGGTCTTCTCGTGGCCATCGAGGGCCCTCTGGTACCATTCGAGTGCCTTGGAGTACTCGCCTTGTTTTGTGAACACAACGGCCATGTTGTTAACGGTGTTGAGCGTGGATGGGTGGCCCTTGCCAAGGGTCTTCTCGTAGCCATCGAGGGCCCTTTGGTACCATTCGAGTGCCTTGGAGAACTCGTCTTTTCTATAAAACACACTGGCCATGCAGTGAACGGTGTTGAGAGTGGATGGGTGGTCCTTGCCAAGGGTCTTCTCGTAGCCATCGAGGGCCCTCTGGCACCATTCGAGTGCCTTGGGATACTCGCCGTGTCTATAGAACACAAGGGCCATGTTGTTAACGGTGTTGAGAGTGGATGGGTAGTCCTTGCCAAGGGTCTTCTCACGGCCATCGAGAGCCCTCTGGTACCATTCGAGTGCCTTGGAGTGCTTGCTTTGGCCTTCGAACACAAGGGCCATGCAGTGAACGGTGTTGAGAGTGGATGGGTGGTCCTTGCCAAGGGTATTCTCACGGCCATCGAGGGCCCTCTGGTACCATTCGAGTGCCTTGGAGAACTCGCCTTGGCTATCGAACACGCTGGCCATGTTGTGAATGGTGTCGAGTGTGTCTAGATGGTCATCGCCTAGAAGCTTCTGCTGGCCCTCAAACGACCACTGGAATAGATTTTCAGCTTGAGAGTAAAATCCATGATCGAAATACATTGCACCGATAGCTGAAGTTGCGCGAAAAACCTCCCCGGCCCGCTTCGAATGCTTAGGAAGTTCCGTAACACTCATTCTAACTGTCTCCAGATGAGACCATATCCTCTTTTCGAAAGCCCAATCGTACGTTGATTTGTCCTCCCTTTTTTTGGATATTCCGCCAACAAGAATAAGTGCCTCCTGAGCTTTTCGCTGCTTTGACTGGGTGTCGAGCCGCTCGCGGGCCCAAAGGTGCACGACTGGGTGTATCCAAAAGGCGTCTAGCGATGCCTTTCGCTTCGCCAGCGAAAACGAAAAGAGTTCCGCAAGTGCGACCGTAAGCCAGTCAACTCCTATCTCAAATCAGTTCAAAGAAACCAAGACAGCAGGAGGTTGGCTCTCACCCTCTTCCACCCAATCAAATGGCAATTTCCTCTCCTGGAGGAAAAGTTTATCTGGTATATCCGCATTCGCCAGAAACCCACACAACAACAGCAGTTCCTGGGCTGGACGCGAAAGCCTAGCAAAAGAAACTTCCCACGTTGTAAAAACATTTCGGTTCAGATTCCCAGTCCTTCGATCCGATAACCAGCCAGGACCTCCGCATTTTGCAACCCTTCCGAATTCTCCGTCCAGGAGGTTCAAGTAGCTCTGGAAGGATGTCTGCATATATGAAATGTATGATCCGGCCTGAGTTAATGCCAATGGTAGAAACCCCAGCTTCACAGCTATCTGTTTCGCCGCATGATGCTCTAATACGCCATATTAGCTTCTATTCTCACCAATGGGTACCTGGTACTCGCCTTCCCCCTCGAGCACTTGCTTGCCAACACTCTTCGTTAGCACCTCCATAGATGCTTCCTCGTTGATTTCCTCAATTGCCACTGTCTTGCCCAACGATCGAAGATCGCTCTTCCGGGACGTTATGATCACATTGCCGGCATCGCAAGTTGGAAGGAGAAGGCGGATGTCAACTGCATCAACATCGTCGTAATTATCTAATATGAGCAGCCACCCCTCGTTGTGTTTTGTAGCTAGCCAGCTCTTAACTGCTCTGGTCAATCGTGACTCTGCGGCGCTATCAGACGATATTTGCCCCATTGTATCTAGGACACCCCCCAGTCCCAACATCGAGGCAATATCTTCATACGAGTGTCGTTGTTTCGCGTAGCTGTCGATGATATGTTCGGCGACTGTCCGAGCGCTTCTTGTTAATGAGGCCGCGCTGGTGACATCGACCCAGAGTACTGCCGTGTATGAATCTGAGTATCGGAACGAATATTCTAGTGCAATGGAAGTCTTGCCCATTCCTCCGAGCCCATGAAGAACAACAACCTTGTTGGTCGGTGGGTGGAAATCACCATCGACGGAGGTCCTTCCTTTGAGAGTTGAGTGGATAGTACAGATAATATCCTCACGACCACTGAACATGTGGTTGCGAGCGAACGGAAGTTGCGGGGCTAATGTGAAGTCAGGCGTGACAGCTTTGATCCCTGTTTCAGGTCCGTGTGAGCCATTAGCTGCTCAAGCGGGGTAGAGTATGCCAAACCTCGCGGAGGTGGCGTCTTAGACCTGACACCGACGGCGAGTAGTGCCCTGTTCAAAGACTTGTTGTATTCTTTCAACTGGCCGATCAATCTTTCGAACTTATCCCTATCGACAAAAGCCCATCGCAGTTTCTTCAAAGTAGGCAGCGCCCTCTGCAGGCTTTCCGAGCTGTCTCTCAGCCGCTCCACCTCGTTCTCAAGTTCTGGTCGTATCTGGTATAAACTCAACAGACTAGATTGCGTAAGAAGTTCGGCAACCTCCTGGTTAGGACGAGTCTGGCTTGGCTGAGGGCTCTCGTGTGCGCGACGGAATGAGACGATGATTGATTCAAACGGCACCCGAATCCGATCGCGCATTCGGGGTCCGCGGTCACTGTCCGGCGCGCCGTACCTGGAGCTGTACTCGAGTAGTTCGGTCAAGACAGTCAAGATTCGTGCCAGGACATTGATAGCAAAACGTTGCTCGGCGTCGCTTCGGCTCCTGTGATCCAGCGCCCAGGCTTTAGCCCACTTCTCCAGACAGAGCTTTTCCGTCGCAAGCCTTAAATCAAGGTCCCCGTAGTCGCGACCGAATGATCGTGCCGTCGACAGCAGATTGTAGCCCGTCAGAAGCTGGTCAGCAAGTCCGACAACGGCGATTCCGAGACCTTGAGCGATCAACGATAGTCAGCTATCAACTTTGGTCTTGCCGGCGTTGGGGTGGATCGTTACCGGCCGCTTCCATTGTAAGGGATGGCGTTGATTCCTCGTTTGTAGGTAGCTGGTGTTGACGATAGTCCCGACGACTGATTTGGCCCTTTCGACGTCGAGTAATGAGGGGCAACCAAAGAGCCCCAGTTTTCCAGGGTAATACATCAGACATGTATGCCTTTTTCTCTCGAATAGTCTCGTGCTAGGATTGGTACAGCCACGTCATCGGATGCATATGTACACAGTGGGCCCATAACGACCAACCTGTCAAGTTTTTTAAATTTGCGTAACCTAAAACACGAAACCCTGCAACCCGAAAAATTCGACAACCTTGCAACTCTACCAATGAAATTTTGCATCGCCAACACCCCACAAATTGTAACTGGAGGGAGGTATATTTGCGAGCCACAACCGTTGTACCTCGCCGTAAGCGGTGCGCTCCACAGTATCAGACATCAACCATCGAGCATCGAACGATCCGATGAGCGAGTCGACAGCAACACGTCAGGCGAGCCGTCGGGCAAACTGGCGACGAGAAATCCATCGTGCGAGCCGTCGGGCAAGCAGCCTATGAGTGGAAGGAACAAGTAAGCTGACGATCAATGCGCCGGGCGAGCCGTCAACCAATGCGATGAGCGAACCGACAAGCAATCCGTCGGGCATTCCGTTGGGTGGGCTGCCTTCTAGCGGAAGTAACGAGCGATCCGTCGTGTGAGTCAACATGCAATCCGTCAGGCAAGCAGTCGGACGGACAAACATTGCAGATACCATGAATACCATCAACGAGGTACAAGTTTTTCAATCGCCACTGATGTGATGTACGGGCGTAGGATTAATAGCGAAAGCCTGATTAATAGTGAGAGGGCAGGTGCAGAATTATTTGGTGTCGCCGGCAATAAATAAAGAAGACAGTCAATACGGTTATGCCGCTGCAGTAAATATAGAGTTACTGGATTACAGGGCACTGGCAGTAAAGGAGTAAGGATATACAGCGCCGCCGCAAGAGTAAATAGAGAGCAACACCGCGTTGCCGACAAGAAGGATGAAATAAATACAGTGTCGCTGCCGCGGAGTGGTCGGGAAATTCACACAAAAATGGAGAAACCACATGGCTGCCCCTAATGACTCCCATCATTTTCCCCAGCGTGGACTGTTCTAGTGGGAAACACGATTTGCAAATGGAGGAAGTCGATACACCTCTGGTGACTAAGTAAGTAGTAATTTATTATTCGCGTCTGCATATAGAACTGGATGCCGCTGCAGCATGCTCATTACGCATCACTCGGTTTCCCCGAAAACACCTTCAAGGCCTTAACTATACTGGAATAAGGTGATTTAGGCATTGGAATCGGTCTCTACAATAGTGGTTTACCCACTCTGTGGCGTTCAGCAGAATTCTGACGTTTTTGATTTGTCGACATATGTTATTCAAAATCCCGGCTACTTTTCGTGGTCCAAGCCCGGCACAATGCAACACCCGCCGACGCTGAATACTTAAGTAGGTACGTACTCGTCTACGCGTGCATTCTCGTGAGCTGGAGGTATTTACATCATCTAATTTGCTCCAACCATCCCCATCCATCAGCGATTTCCTAAGTGAGTAGTATTGCATAGTCATGACTCATTTGAGGTGATTGACTCGTCATCCAAATTTTTTAGCTACTTGTTAATTTAATCAATTGACTAGGTAGGTAGTCAACGAAGAACTAATGACACTTCATTTTCCTTTTTTGTTCATGTTCGCTTTTGAGTGCAGCATTTTTTTCAAATCCAAGACAGAAAAGAAGTGAATTGCTTCGCTGCATATTGTTTCTTGTACTGGTAGTGCCACTACTTTATTTTCTCTTATTTACTCAGGCAGCGGGGCACTGTACAAAGAATTTACTTACTCCCTACATTTCCTTATTCTTTTACGGTCAGAATCGCTGTAAATATTTAATCACTCTATATTTACTGCGGTGACGACTGTATTTACACTCTTCTTTATTTACTGCTGGCGACACCAAATCATTCTACACCTACTCTCCCGATAGCTTGCCCGACGGATTGCTTGTCGGCTCGCCCGATGGAATGCATGTTGAACCGCTCGTCGGATCGTTTGACCGCTCGCCCGACGCATTGATCGTCGGCTTACTCGTTCCTTCCACTCGTCGGCTTGCTCGTTCCTTCCACTCGTCGGCTTCTTGCCCGACTGCTTGCCCAACGGGCTGCTTGCCAATTCGCTCACCGGACCGCCCGACTCACAATGGTTGATGTCTGATACCGCGGTAAGCATTGCTAACAGCGAGGTACGGCGGTTGTGACTCGCAAATATACCTCCGTCCAGCTACAATTTGTGGGGTGTTGGCGATGTTGCGAGATTTCTTTGGCAGGGTTGCAAGGTCGTCGAGTATTCGAGCTTTTCGGGTTGCAGGGTTTCGTGGTTTAAACTGCCATCGTAACTGAAGCATGAATGTTTGGAGGAATCGATGTGATTTGGACGTGTGACGGTTGATGATTGCTATTTGTTGCGCGCAGTATGAAATCGCGGAACATGTATCGAAGAACCGATGCATAGGTCTTTTTTTCTCCTATTGCGAGGTTGATTCACAGTTATACGTTCGATCGTCTCCGATCTTTTCAAATCGTACACACCTGTCGTTTCATCTCCGTCTCTCTCTCTCTCTCTCTCTCTCTCTCTCTTTTTCTTTCTTCTTACTTCTTATCGCGGGACAGGCCGGGCGGGGGCAGGGGGAGTCGCCGCGAGCCGCTGGCGGACTGCTCGAGGGCGCAGCGGACGGCGAACGGGAAAGGACTATATATATAATATCGTCATGATCCAGTAGGGTCGCACACGATTAATGAATCATCATCATCGTCGTCGTCGTTTCATCTCCGGTGGGCGATCCGGGACCTCCTGGCGGATGAGAGGTGCAGCAGGGCGGTGCTGGACTTTCTCACTTCCACGGATGTGGGAACTTGGAAGGCTGGTGCCGCCTCCGGAAGCGGGCGACACCGGAAGCGAAGTGTCAGAATGGGAGCTCCGGGAGCGCCGGGAACGGGAAGAGGAGCAGGAGGTGGAGGCGGAGGAGCTGGGTGCCGCGGGGGAACTGGGTGCCGGGGAGGAGCTATCGCTGTTCCTACCCATACCCTCTTTCATGGCATCGGCGGAAGAGCAGCAGGAGTAGGGGTGGGGGTGGGTACGCGTTTCCTTCGTCTTTTCCTTTGTTATTTCTGGTGTAGTTTCCTCGTTTATTTTTACACCTTTGCGGGAAAGGCCTGGGCGGAGGGCGAAGGGGAGCTTGCAATGTGCCGCCACCGCGCGGACAGCGGACAGGATAATTGGGCAAAATGCACGCCGCCACGATCTATATAGGTCGCACGCGGGTATGAATAAACAAAAAAACCAGAGCAGTCCTAGACTTCCTGCGCACCACGAAGGTGGGAAGTAGTGTGGGACCGCGCGCAGTACCACCGAAGCCGGGCGAGGGCGAAGCAGCGGAGAGAGGAGCAGGGGAAGTAGAGCGAGGCAGGAGGCGGGCAAGCGGGCGTGAACCGGGGCTCTCTTAGTCGTCACGGTCTTTTTCCTACGTCATCTCTTTGATCGATTTCCTACTGTATGACTTTCCATCTTTCTTTCACGGGACAGGCCAGGCGGGGGCAGGGGGAGTTGCCACGGGCCGCTGGCGGACTGTAGAGGTCGCAGCGGACGGTGAACGGGAAAGGACGGTATATAAAATCATGATCCAATAGGGTCGCATACGATCAATGAATCATCATCATCGCTGCTTCACCTCCGTTCAGCTGGGCAACTGACAGAGGTGTATCGGCCTTCGACTGCTCAGCCTCCCCCAGGGCGACCAGGCCAAGGAGGTTGTGGGGGCAGCGTCAACCATCGGCAAGAGGCTTGAGGGGTCCCTTTGCTACGCAGCAAGGACAGAGAGCACAATCGTCTTGGACGGTTCGGAAGCACTACCTAGGCGCGGTCATCACTGTGGGAGAGAGGTAGAGGCGAGGGCGGAGGCAGAACGTGACAGACCGGCCCTCACCAACTTCACAGAATCCAGGTGGATCGAGAGTTGACAGCAGCGCGGCAGGGTATGCGCTAGTTAGCATAGAAGAGCTCGGCTCGGGCCAAGGCCATGCCATATCTACAGACCAGGAAGTGGGTTACCGCGCTGAGGGCAGCCAGGCCGGATATCCACATCGAGATCCGGTGGTGCCTCGCCCACAGCGGGGTGGTGGGTAATGAGAAGGCAGCCGGGTGGGCGAATAGAAGAGCCAGACGCCGGGGCGGACGGCGAACGAGAACGGACTGTGCATAATATTGCCATGATCCGATAGGGTCGCATGCGAGTAATGATTAAACAATAAAACAAGTCGCTACATCGCCATAATCTAGATCGATCGTATGCGATTAATGATAAAATAAAGAAAAAAATGAGTCTCGTCCGAATGACCGAGAAGCCCGAGTCAGCTCTTGTGAAGCCGCAGACCCCTGGGTGCCAGATATTATCTCGAAACACCACCTTGGATGGTTTGAGGTATGCATGTTTGTTGTTTTGTTTAATCGTGTTCGCATCCAACCTATCTAGACTACGGCAGCACATTTTGTTACGCTACCTATCCGCACGATGGCGACACGTTGCAAGCTCCCCTTTGCCCCTCGCCCAGGCTTAGTTATCACGAAAAATAATATGCGCACTAGAGAGAGGAACAAAGGAAAGAACAAAGGAAGCCGTGCCCGTCCCCTACTCCTCTCCTGAGGACGCCATGAAGGAGGGCGTTGGGAGAAACAGCAGTAATTCCTCCCTATGTGGCTCCTCGGCCTCCACCCTCCGCTCCTCTTCCCGCTCCCTGCGCTCCCACGCTGGCACACCGCTTCCCGCGTCTCCCTCAGCCAGGTCCAGCCTTCCCACATCCGTACATAGTAGAGAAGAAGTCTAGTAGATACCGCCTGTATGATACATATGATGTGCGTGCGACATGGCAGCTAATCGGAGGCTGGATCTGGCTGTTTTTTATGCTGGTCGCCTGCGCAGATATGTATCTATATGTAGATCGGCTAGATAACGATAGATACATCTTGCAGGGATGTACGCGAGCGATGTCACACCCGTCTCGGTAGATACAACCGGTACCACCGACGTCCCTGCAGGCGGATAGCGGCTGGACGCACGTTGCGATTGCCGAGACCGGGCGTGGGTTATGTCCGCATTCTCCCTCTGTGGCCCTGTGCGAGAGAGACATCGATTGGATTCACGTCGACCAAGGCGCAGTGACGTCCTGACAGTCCGCACGTATGATCCCGCAGTTCGGAGCTAACTAGCTGCTACGTCGATACACGCCCACTCCGTGACCAAGATCGAGGTTTTGCTGGGCTTGTGCGTGCACAAATCCGTTACGCGAGGTTTTGCTGGGTTGAGCGTGCACAAGGTCTTGGCAGTGCATACGGTCATTAAAAACCAGCCAACGACATGAACACGCCGAATCGAAGGAACAATTTAGAATTCATATATAGTACCAGAATGCACCAGAGTCAAAGTATAGGGAAAGCAGAAGCAATTTTTTCTTGCGGATAATTCTACATATTTGGTGATGACGATGGCAGTCAGCATATCGTTGCTATTAGCCAATCAGGTGGTTTGTTTACATCTTGGCAAAGAGTTGCACGCTCAGCTCTCTCTGAAGTTTGTGCAGAGCATTAATCCCTACAGAAGCCCCTGTCTAGCGCCGTTGCTGTGGTGAATTATGCACGTACAGTGCAGCAAAACCTCGATAAGAACCGGCGACGATCGCAACAGCGTTGAGGTACAGTAGCCACCACTCGTGCCCACGTGCGGTCACGGATGCTCCAGCATCTCTATGGCGTATCTGGCCTCCTCCAGCGACGGCGATCTACTCGGGCCCGTCTTCAGACCGCCGCTGCCCCTGCCTTCCCTTCTTTCCGGCACCCGGACCTCTCGTTCCCGCGTCTTGCTGTCGCGCTTCATTCTCGGGCGCTCGGATTCCGATGGCTTCCTGGCGGTGGGCGACGCCGGCTCCTCATTCGACGGAACCACGACCGCCTCATCCTCTTCGTTGATCGACTGCATGCCCTTCACCACGACGCGCAGCACCGCCTCGAGCTCCTTCACCTTGAGTTCCGCCTTCCTTCGCCGCGCCCGCTCCTCGGCCGGCTCGGCGCCGTGCGCGAAACACCTCGGCGCGGCAGCGGCCGCCGCCTCGTGCACCGGAGCTCCCACCGCCACCGCCGGTTTTCGCGCCCAACATCATTTCTCGCACGACTTCCAGTGCTCGTCACCAGCGTCGACGGCGACGTCATGCAGGACACCAAGTGCGCCGACGACCTGCTCGAGACGTACTACCGCGAGCTCGTCGACCACGTGACGCACGGCGGCGCCAGCATGGGTCGGTACTCCGCGGAGACTATGATGCAGGACGTCGAGATGGCGATGGTGGACTGGTTCCGGTTCCAGGCCGGATGGGGCTTCTGGGGGAACAGCTGGGTGCTGGAGGCGCGGGTGAAGGGCATTTTCAGGGGGGTGAACGGCGGGAATGCGAGCAGGAGCCCATTGACGCAGGTACCGCCGTGTGATTCGTTCGCCGCGCGTGAGGAACTCCAATCCGTCCGTCGCACGTGTTCCAGAACCGGGATTTCCGGCGTTAGTTAGATAGTGATAGCCGGCGGCAAAGCGCTCGTCGGAATGATACACAACACGAACGTAAAGCGTTTTCGAGATGGCTACTATGCTGACAGCGAGTACGCAGGCGCGATGGCGGGGAAACAAGCGACCTAGCTCGTCTAGGGGGATTGTACGTATGAACAAAGGCTTACGGCGACTACAACTGCTCCTAACGTATCACGGTCGGGGCTTAGTGGAGATATGAGCTCGCCGAACGCACACGGAAACCATGGGGCCACTCGTGCCTGGCGACATGCCGTCTCGCCTGTAGAATAGACATCGCGGTCGAGTGTAGTACATGTATCCGCTCTGCACCACCCAGCCTGTCTACATGCGGTTACACTATGTAGCTACGTACGAACCGAAGGACGGTTATCCGCTCACCAAAGCCACAAACCGGCGGGTCCCGACGAACTTAGTCCGAGCTCGTATGTCCCCGATGGGGGCCGGGACGCGTGGGCGGCGTGCTGGGCCTGCCTCGCTCAAACTCACGCTCGTACCCCAACTTTTCTACATACTGGAGTAAATAACTAGCGCCTTGTAGCTGGGTGCGGAGTTGGATGCACGGTCTACATACCCAGCGGCCGACAGGCCGGAAGCAATTACTGCACCCTATCTTGTAGCGTAAATACTCGCAGTCGGAAATATTCTCACAGCTCAGCTGGCGCCATGATTCTGCAATCTCCAACGCCCCCGAGCAGCATGGTGTGAGACGCAGACCAATAGTTGGAGTATCCCGACGGAGTCGTCCGTCGACTCCGCAACGTAGCTTCACTTTCGCCCTTCACCCACCCCACCAGTTACCGGGCAGCTCAGGGGATATCCTCCCCTGACTATCCCTAGCGAGACTCTTGGGCTATCGCATACTTTTAAGTTTTCCCGCTAGCTACTCTTGCCAGCGTCATGATCACTCACCCGACCACACCGGCGGGTACTCATTTTGTTCTCAGCATTGAAGCTTGAAGATTGAGAGCAGGCCTCATAGCGAACGCTATAATACATAGTAACTACCGCGATCGTTTCCGCCTGCCCCCATTGCCTCGGTAAATTTAACAAAGCGCCTACCAGAAACCAATATTGCCAAAAGAAACAGAAACCAGGTCTGAGCAGAGAGCTGCACTTCCAAGACGTCCGAACGGACGAAAAGCATAGACAAAACAAACGCAACAACCATCCAACTGCGGAGTACAGACGCTTCAAAGCGAGTGATAAAGACAAAGAACCCTTTTTAAGTACGTCCAAACACACACCATGAATGAACTCGAAAAACAAATGAAAGAAACTACTATCTGCTAGCTCTGGCGATACTATAACATCCAGATCCTTCGAAACCACCTGCTCCCGACCCCATACGACCCGCCTGCCGTCAGGTCCACGCACAACGCCGCCGAAGACTGCCGAGACTAGGTACGCAAAGGTATAAGGGTTTCGACGAATTCGGCCAAAGCGATAGTGTCAGGGTGGTCCTTTCCAAGGGTCTTCTCGTAGCCATCGAGGGCCCTCTGGTACCATTCGAGTGCCTTGGAGTCCTCGCCTTGGCTATCGAACACGTTGGCCATGTTGTTAACGGTGTTGAGAGTGGATGGGTGGTCCTTGCCAAGGGTCTTCTCGTAGCCATCGAGGGCCCTCTGGTACCATTCGAGTGCCTTGGAGTCCTCACCTTGGCTTTTGAACACATTGGCCATGTTGTGAACGGTGTCAAGAGTGTATGGGTGGTCCTTGCCAAGGGTCTTCTCGTAGCCATCGAGGGCCCTCTGGTACCATTCGAGTGCCTTGGAGTCCTCGCCTTGGCTATCGAACACGTTGGCCATGTTGTTAACGGTGTTGAGAGTGGATGGGTGGTCCTTGCCAAGGGTCTTCTCGTAGCCATCGAGGGCCCTCTGGTACCATTCGAGTGCCTTGGAGTGCTCGCCTTGTCGACTAAACACAATGGCCATGTTGTTAACGGTGTTGAGAGTGGATGGGTGGTCCTTTCCAAGGGTCTTCTCGTAGCAATCGAGCGCCCTCTGGTACCATTCGAGTGCCTTGGAGTACTCGCCTCGGTTATCGAACACACTGGCCATGCAGTGAACGGTGTCGAGAGTGGATGGGTGGTCCTTGCCAAGGGTATTCTCACGGCCATGGAGGGACCTCTGGCACCATTCGAGTGCCTTAGAGTACTCGCCTTGGTTATCGAACACACTGGCCATGCAGTGAACGGTGTCGAGAGTGAATGGGTGGTCCTTGCCAAGGGTATTCTCACGGCCATGGAGGGACCTCTGGTACCATTCGAGTGCCTTGGAGTACTCGCCTTGGCTAACGAACACAGCGGCCATGCAGTGAACCGTGTCGAGAGTGGATGGGTGGTCCTTGCCAAGGGTATTCTCACGGCCATCGAGTGCCCTCTGGTACCATTCGAGTGCCTTGGAGAACTCGCCTTGCCTATTCAACACAATGGCTATGTTGTGAATGGTGTCGAGTGTGTCTAGATGTTCATCGCCTAGAAGCTTCTGCTGGCCCTCAAACGACCACTGGATTAGATTTCCAGCTTGTGAGTAGAATCCATGAACGAAATACATTTCACCGATAGCCGAAGTTGCATGAAAAACCTCCCCGGCCCGCTTCGAATGCTTAGGAAGTTCCATAACACTCATTCTAACCATCTCCAGATGAGACCATATCCTCTTTTCGAAAGCCCAATCGTACGTTGATTTGTCCTCCCTTTTTTTGGATATTCCGCCAACAAGAATAATTGCCTCCTGAGCTTTTTGCTGCTTGGACTGGGTGTCGAGCCGCTCGCGGGCCCAAAAGTGCACGACCGGGTGTATCCCAAAGGCGTCCAGTGATGCCTTTCGCTTCGCCAGCGAAAACGAAAAGAGTTCCGCAAGTGCGACCGTAAGCCAATCAACTCCTATGTCAAATCAGTTAAAAGAAACCAAGACAGCAGGAGGTTGGCTCTCACCCTCTTCCACCCAATCAAATGGCAATTTCCTCTCCTGAAGGAAAAGTTTATCTGGTATATCCGCATTCGCCAGAAACCCACACAACAATAGCAGTTCCTGGGCTGGACGCGAAAGCCTAGCAAAAGAAACCTCCCACGTTGTAAAAACATTTCGGTTCAGGTTCCCAGTCCTTCGATCCGATAACCAGCCAGGACCTCCGCATTTTGCAACCCTTCCGAATTCTCTGTCCAGGAGGTTCAAGTAGCTCTGGAAGGATGTCTGCATATATGAAATGTATGATCCGGCCTGAGTTAATGCCAATGGTAGAAACCCCAGCTTTACAGCTATCTGTTTTGCCGCTTGATGCTCTAATACGCCATATTAGCGCATGCTCTCACCGGTGGGTCTCTGGTACTCGCCTTCCCCCTCGAGCACTTGCTTGCCAACACTCTTCGTTAGCACCTCCATAGATGCTTCCTCGTTGATTTCCTCAATTGCCACTGTCTTGCCCAACGATCGAAGATCGCTCTTCCGGGACGTTATGATCACATTGCCGGCATCGCAAGTTGGAAGGAGAAGGCGGATGTCAACTGCATCAACATCGTCGTAATTATCTAATATAAGTAGCCACCCTTCGTTGTGTTTTGTAGCCAGCCAGCTCTTAACTGCTCCGGTCAATCGAGAATCTGCGGTGCTATCAGACGATATTTGCCCCATTGCATTCAGAACGCCCCCCAGTCCTAACAGCAAAGCAATATCTTCATACGAGTGTCGTTGTTTCGCATAGCTGTCGATAATGTGCTCGGCGACTATCCGAGCGCTTCGAGATAATGAGGCCGCGCTGGTGACATCGATCCAAATTACCGCCGTGTATGAATCTGAGTATCGGAACGAATATTCTAGTGCAATGGAAGTCTTGCCCATTCCTCCGAGCCCGTGAAGAACAACAACCTTGTTGGTCGGTGGGTGGAAACCACCATCGACGGAGGTCCTTCCTTTGAGAGTTGAGTGGATTGTACAGATATAATCCTCACGACCACTGAACATGTGGTTGCGAGCAAACGGAAGTTGCGGGGCTAATGTGAAGTCAGGCGTGACAGCTTGGATCCCTGTTTCGGGTCCGTGTGAGCCATTAACTGCTCAAGCGGGGTAGAGTATGCCAAACCTCGCGGAGGTGGCGTCTTAGACCTGACACCGACGGTGAGTAGTGCCCTGTTCAAAGACTTGTTGTATTCTTTCAACTGGCCGATCAATCTTTCGAACTTATCCCTATCGACAAAAGCCCATCGCAGTTTCTTCAAAGTAGGCAGCGCCCTCTGCAGGCTTTCCGAGCTGTCTCTCAGCCGCTCCACCTCGTTCTCAAGTTCTGGTCGTATCTGGTATAAACTCA
>Ga0307508_10000175_pt1 | contig 77256 bp, 94 predicted proteins | sample 9_EM_MG_FD_203089 | JGI IMG/M metagenome (GOLD analysis project Ga0307508, IMG submission 203089) | Populus trichocarpa ectomycorrhiza microbial communities from riparian zone in the Pacific Northwest, United States - 9_EM | ecosystem: Host-associated > Plants > Roots > Unclassified | place... | reverse complement strand
GCTCAAGTACTCTACATACTGCGACCATGTAGGGGGGGGGAGACTACCCCGCATTTTGTCACACGACCCGTGCAGCGAGTGTGGGTTCGCTAGCGGCCAACTGCCTTGATGGGCACGGACTGCATTCCGCCGTCGAACAAACTGCTTGGATGTTGGCTTTTCCCACCATCAGCCCGAATCCCCCCCCACAATGGCACGGGAGTCGACGCATACCCCCATCATGTGTTGCAAGAGGTGAACGGCCGCTTGACGGGCCATGGAGGGATGAGCATTTGGGGGGAGCGGCTTGGGGCACTACCATGGGGGGAACGGCTTGGGGCACCACCATGGGGGGGGACGGCTTGGGGCGCCACCATTGGGGGACTTTGGAGGGGGGACTTTGGAGGGGGACTTTGGAGGGGGGGACTTTGGAGGGGGGGACTTTAGAGGGGGGGACTTTGGAGGGGGGGACTGGCTTCCCTGGGATTCCATTCCAATGGCCCATTGAGTGTTGCCGAATTCCCTTTTATACCAAACACCGTCCACCCCCCATTGTCAATTCCCCCCTCTCTTCACCCTCAATCCTGACGAAGTACGTATCTTTTTTCTGCTCTTCGAACATACAACTAATCCATCAGACCACTCGCATCTTATTTTCCAGTCCCACACCCACCCACCTCTATCTCAGATCTCCATCTCAGAATGCCTTCTAAGAAGAACGCAAAGGCAAAGGCCGCCACCGCCGTAGACGTACCAGCAGAAACAGCTCCCGCCACCACCGAAGCCAAGGATGTTGTCGCCGCCATGCCCTCAAGTCCGACGGAAAAGAAGCATCGTCGCAGCAGTTCATCGGTGACCGACGTGCTGAAGCCTGATGAATTGAGTGAGTGCTGGCACCCACCCATTGACCATCCACTTCACCAACTGACGGACCGGTCCAGAGGCATTCCTCGGTGAGGACAAGGACCTGGTGATATCCAAGGAGGTATCCAGGCTGAACTGGTAAGTGTGGCGCTGATCGTTCCCCGTATTGGATCGAATTGGGAGAACGAAAACAAGACCTAACACGGATTATGTGTGCCTTGCAGGAAGATGAACACAAGTCCCGGAGCATTAGACGACGCGAAAGCGATGAAGGAGGTTCCCATCTCTAATCCAAAGGTTCGCAAGCTTCATGTGTTCTTCTCCACCGGCATCCACATAACAGCTCGGGCGTCACCTTCCTCCAAGGTTGGAGTTAGCGTCTATGACGTGCTTACCGCGATACACAAGCTGTACAAGAAGAAGGTAGAGCTCCCTCTAAGAGATTCTCCCATATTGAACTGACCCTGACGATTGATAGGCCGACGATGAGCTGGAACTCCCCGTCTTGGCGAACATTGAGTGGGGTCGTGGCAACGACTTGAAGGACGCGAGCAATGAGTGGCCGGCCGTCGTATTGGCGGTGCTGAAGAAGGAGCAGGCCCCTACGGGCAAGAAGGCGAAGAAATAGTCCTTCTCTCGCCTTCTGGCGCACGGTATCGAAGCTAGAGCTCTACCGTTGACGCGTATTTCGATTATTGTTCATCGGAGGGGGGGGATTTCTTTTGAGCATGTCGGGAGGAACTTGCTTTCGGAGGCATGTCCACTTGTTGATTGTATTCTCGATAGCCCCCTCTGGTACGGCTGCTTGGGAATATATATCTATATACAAATAGTCTTCACTTGAGATGTTTATACGTCCTCTGAATACATGTCTCTCTCTATGCCAGTGCCTCTGTCAGTTGCTGCGAGATATCGCGCAGTTCCAACTCCACGCGAGCCCTCACAGTATCATCGCCCACCAACTTTTCCACCAACTGGAACGGCTCCTCCTGCATCATCTCGGCCTCGATCTCGAGGTAGAACTCTGCGTCTTCGTCGTCCTGGCCGTCCTGCAGCGAACGCAACCACGTCTCGACATCCTCGACCATCTTCTCGACTCTCTCGTTGACCTTGTCGACTGGAAACTGATCGTGCACGATCGTCCTCGCGCCCGCAAGCGGTCCCACGACCTCCTCCCTTGCAACCACGTCCTCGAGGCCGACCCAATACCCCCTCGAGGATGCGGCGGTGACCTTCCCGTACAGCTCCATCGCGCGGTCGCGGGCAAGACTGGCGTGGTCGCTGCTGGCCGTCCCTCCCTCCTCGAGACACCGACAGAGCTCTCCGACGGTTTCCCTCCACTTCGCCCAGCTCAGGATCCTGCCCGGCGGCACGGGAGCGGCCGTGTCCCGCTGCGCCCACGCGGCGACGTCGAGCTCGTAGTCCGCCAGTCGGTACGACAGTAGCGCCGCTGCAAAGTCCCACTCGCCGCTGGCGGCGATGCTGAGGGCTAGTTTCCCGCCCGCGTCGCCGTAGCCGGTGCTAGCGTAGCTGCCGCCGGCGGAGAACTTCCGGATCACGCTGGCGGCGTGGAGACACTTGCGCGCGTACATGCCCTCGGCCTGCGCACGCTTGCCGTCGATCTCGAGCGCCCGGATCAGCGCGTCGACGTTGTGGAATTTGCCCCCCGCACTCTTTCGGAATTGCGCCGCGAGCTGCTGCGTCTGCGGCCGTCCGAGGGCGCCGAGGCAGTCCGCCAGGTGCTCGATGCTCTCTCGCAGCCCGAGGTCGGCGTCGGCCGTTAGGCCCGTTTCTTGCAGGAGCCTGATGGCGGAGCGGAGCACCAGGGCGGCTTTGCGGTGCTCACCTTCGTCCATCAGGAGGCGACCAATGACGGCGTGGATCCCGCCGGTGCGGGCCTTCACGGCCTCCGGTGCGCTTTGGTTGCATTGTTTGCGGATGCTGGCGAGAATGATGGTCAGGAATTGGAGGGATTCTTCCTCACGGTCGCGCAGCTGGAAGGTATCGTGGAATTGCTCGAGCATGCGCTCACTGGGACCGCTGGGGGTATTCCAGTCTATCAGGGCGGCGGCGTTGTAGAGGGTGTCTAGGGTGGAGGTCCAGAGATCCGAATATTTCTCGGAGGCGGAAGAGACGTGGTCGGATTGGTAGAGGATCTTGATGACGCACAGGGTGAGAAGGGCCCCACACGTTTCCGTGCTTCCCACCGCGATAAACTTATCCAGCATCGATAGGACGGCTTTTTTTATTTTCTTGGAAGCGATGAAATAATCCGGAGCTTCGAATAGAACGCCCAGGGTTCTATTCGAGCATATCTGGGTCGCATGGATGTCGTCAATCTGCCTGGCGCTCTCGTACAACAAATGGAATGTGGCATCTGCAGAACCACTCTTCGGCATGGTTCCAAAATCCCCGGCATGCCCGATCGTTTCGACCGCAGCGACGCCCCAGAAGAAGCGATCGATCTTGTCCATCCGGAATCGCACCCACTGGTGCACCAATTCGTGCACCCATACCATCTTCCCCGCGGCATTCCTTCGCGCGAGTGATAGCGCATCTAAGGCGTCAAGTGCCTTCCCAAAATCTTGCTCGTCTTCAAGCGTTATGAACTTGTCCCCCACCATCTCGGGCGGATCGGGAAACATGAGCGTTCGATCGGCATCCCCTGGCTTCGCCCGCCTAAAAAGACCGGTGCGTATGACCTTCTCACTGAATGTTTCATTATCAAAGAATGCCAGCAGCCGAAAGAGTTGGCCGGCGACGGGGAACTTATCGTCGATGAATCTGATAGAGAGTTCCCACGTTTTAGCTACGCTAGCGGAGTATTGGTCTGCATCCACGCTTGACTGTTGCAGTCTCTGTTCCGGTTCCGAGTCCACTCGGGAAATGAATTCATCCAACGAGATGTTGGTTTCGTGGATGTATGCCGCGGCTTGGTCAACTGCGAGTGGCAGGAAACCGAGCTTCGCGATTATGGCTGCCACTTTCCGTTCCTCGTCAGACATTCGGAAGTGATCCAGCCCTTTCCAACGGTCGAAGAAGAGCGTCTTCGCTTCCTCCTCCGACATGAGGCCCAACTCGATGCCAACCTTTGCAACCCTCGTTTTCAGCGTCCGCTTGTCCCTTGTGGTGATCACGCAACATCCCCGGTCCGGCAACAACTTTGCAATCTGCTTGAGCAACGACGTGCCCCGATCATCCTCCGAATCCAACGGCGACTCGAACACGTCGTCACCGTTGTCAAAGACGATGAGCCATTTGCCGGACTCGCGGGCATCGAGCCATTCTTTGACCTTCGTGATGGCTGCCTGCTGCATTCCGGGCCCGGTCACATCGCGGGCGAGGCCAGCGGTAAGAGCGATTTCGGCAAAGTCGGCGCGGAGAGTCGTGGTTCGTGAGGCCCGGACCCAGTATATCGACGAGAACTGGCTACGGTAATTGTGAACGTATTCTACCATCAATTGAGTTTTCCTTCCATGCTTTGTCAGCCCTTGTATATATTCTACGGGGGTAAAGAAGCATCTCACCCAACACCCCCCATTCCATGCAAGGCAACTCGTGCTGGCTCATCCTTCATCAACTCCCGATGCAACTGGTTCAGCGCATCTTCCCTCCCGGTGAAAGCCGTATTGCGAGGAAACGGTACAGAAAAGGCTTTGTAATTTATCTTACTTTCGATGGTCGCGAACTTCGACGGCAATGGTAAAATCTCATACAGTGCATCGTTATATTCCCTTACATCGTGCACGAGTCTTTCACTCTTCTCCTTATCGGACACGGCCCACTTGATCTTCGCCATCGCTGGGAGCGCCCCCTTTACGGCAGCCGCTGTCTCTCCGAGCTTCACCATCTCCTGTGCAATAGCAGGATGTTTTATGTCATCCCCAATAAACGACTGATTCTCTAGAGCGTCGATATTCTGCTGCAGATTCGGAATCTGCGGCGGCTTTCCTCGGCCGAAGGCGGCCGCAATCTTCTTCATAATGGCCTTCCGTTTCCCACCAGTGCCGACAACAGAGATGCCATAGTACGCCTGCAACTTCTCGACATCGAGCAGCACCCCCGTGAGTCGCGCCAACGTGACTACGATGAGCCGATAGGTTTCGTCACTGATCTTTTGCTCCTGGCGTCTCTCCGCATCGCCGATATTCCATGTTGAGCCCCATTTCTTGAGCCGTGCCTGTTCGGTCCGTAGGCGCCACGTAAATTTGCCCATGTCTGTGGCGACGCTGGATGCTGCGTCGAGGAGTTCGTACCCGCGTAGGGCTGAGATGTAGAGTTGCGCGGCAACGCCGACGACACCGAGGCCGAGGCCGGCGGCTTCCATGACAAGCAAATACTTGATCGGATCAACGTTAGATGAAGAGTTGGTGAGGATTCGATTATCAGGTTTGACGCGACAGATGGGACTGCCACGGATTTTGTACTGTCGCAGGGGGTGCCTACATGCGTCAATCCGGCGGCTATGTATTGGCTGCAGAATCGCACCCTGGCTAACAAAGGCGCGAATCCGCCGAATATTGGGCCAATAGTAGAAGGCCTGTGGCCTATTTTAAGCAGCTCCACCACGTCGCACGGAGGAGAAAGGTGATGTTACATGATCTACGAACTATCAATTTGTGCCCAACTTCTAGATCATAAGACACTCTGGAGTCAGAGAGCCAGTCTGACCCACACGTTTCAGCAATTTTCATCACGATGATCCAATAGACCGGAGGTACGCAGTTATTGAAAGAGTCTTTAGATTAAACAGTTGGAAAGATGGACGATGGCATCCGTATTCCAGAAGCGTACTCGGTACAGCCGAAAGCACAACGGAACAGCGGCAGTGTACACGAGTAACGATTCACAGTTGTCGACATTGTTATCCGCACGCACACATCAATTTCCTTCCTTTTTACTGCGACGTGGTTAGTAAGGTAGAGGTCAAGGGAAAGAGTTAAGGATGAATTATGCCTAGACTCACTCTTTCCACCTCAGCATTGCCGCTCGCTGCGCCTTCTGACTGCATCCTTCCGCAAGTCATCACTACTTAACCAGGCAATTCCACCCTCCCATCCGACGGCAACTCCGCCGGCCCATCGCCGCGGTATCTCCCAGCGTCACCGCCTCCAAGCGCCTCCCTCAATTCCAGCGCGACCAGCCGATTCGCCCTCCTCATCCTCAACCGTCTCCTCAATTCGACAATGGCAATACCGGCCACGAGGAACCCAGCGACGCCGCCAAAAGCCGCACCGATGATGACGCCAACATTCCTCGGGGACCCGCTCCCTTCCGGCCCTTCGGGTCCTCCAGTCGCGAGACCGGTGCCGCGCAATGTCATGGACCCACCGCTGCTCCTTGGCGGCGTATTCCCCGGTGCGGTGGCCGTAGCAGTGGCCGTGGCTCCATCGTCATGGCTTTCGGAGGTGTAATACGTAACGGTAAACGTCTCGGCGCCGCCGCCGTCGACAGTGCTGACGAAGGTGGTTGTGATCCCTCCGCCGCCTCCGATGCTCGCCGTGGTTCTGGGTGTATTCACCACCGTCGCGGTAGCCGTCTGAGTCTGAACTCCCCCTCCTCCCCCTCCCCCTCCCCCACCTCCGCCGCCGCCACCATCACCCCCAGTAGTCGTCGGATCATTCCTGATCGTGGTCTCCCGTTCCTCGCACGCGGCACGGATACGATTGTACTCCCCCTCGTCTTGGCTGTCGCAGATGGACGGGAGATCTGGGTTCCCGAGGCATCTGGCGAGCGTGCTCTCGTATTCGGTGCGGCGGCTGCAGAGGCAGGCGAAGTCGGTCATGGCGTTCGCGGGGTCAACACCGTCCTTTTGCGGGCACACGACAGTTGAGGCGCCATAGCGGCAGGGAACACAGTCGGCATTGACAAAGGGAGTGATGAAGAGAATTAGGAGCAGGGGGATGGTGAGAAGCCAAATTGCGGGCATTGTGGGCTAGGGGAGAGGGTGGAAGCTCAGGAGGTGAGCTGTGAACTGCGGGAGTGTGTGGTTCTAAGGCGGATAGATGTGATACTAGATGATGCAACAACCCGCATCGGGGTTCATCCTTAAATGCACAATGGCTTAGGCAAGACACTCAATTTGCAAAGAAACAGCTCCTCCTATTATTCTCATACATCCAGCAATTGAGTGATATCACTACAAGAAATACAGACGCGGCAGAGAACAAACCAATCAAAGAAAATCCCAACAAAACGGTATCTTCGCAGACGACTAAAGTCACCTGGCAAAAACAGCGTTTTTCCATCCACCCTCGGCCCCCACATCCACTACATCTGATACCCTCTCGCCGTGCTCCTCCCAGACCTTAACGATACTGCCTGGAGTATACTGATTCTCAAACACTTTGTTCTCTGCCTTAGAGCTCGCGATACCCACCGCAACATCTATATCCTCATTCGGCGACGCCTGGAGTCTAGCACACACCGCTTTGAGGAACCGGTACACACTGGAAGGCCGTGCAACCCGCGTGGCTCTCAGTCTCTCCCTGGCGAACACCATCTCCCGATTGATAAAGTGGCACAGTTCGGCGATGTTCTGCTCCATCTGTTTTCGAATGATCCGTTTCAAGATTGGTTTGAGAATGGGCTTGAAAGGCCATGCGAGCCACCGGAAGCGGGATTTCGAAATCTTGTAGTTGAACTTGTGGATCACGATCTTTGCCGCGCGGAGCGCAATAAGGTTCTCGATCCTGTCGCGCCCAAACTCGACGTCCAACGCCACGTCCACGCCCTTTCCATCAAGCACCACGCTCACAATGCCTTCGTCCCAGAACCGCCAGATCCCCGTATGCGTCTTGATCCAGTAGCCGACCTCGTCGGCTCGGGCTGTCAGGCCATTGAACTTGATGGTGGCAAGGGAGGTGGCATCCGACGTGTAGCGGTGCTGCCCTTTCCGTAGCTCGAAATCGTTTTGCGTCTCCAACCGGAATGTGTGGGGGAAGAATGATGAGTGGTTAATGGTGTCGCCCGGTTCGAGAATGAGATTTTCGATGAGAAGGTCAATCTCAGGTGTAGATACGGTAAGCCGAACAAGCGGTATATACTGGATCATTTGCAAGGCGAGCGGGAACAGCACGTGCGTAAAGTCCGACATAAGCGCGGGGTTGAGTGTGTACGGCGTAGGCCAGACATTGCGGAAGATAGATTTCGAAGTGGATATAAGAACTGCGATATCAGTGTCGTTGAGCGCCGAGATGAGTGTTATTTCGGCTTGCGATAGAAGCAGATTCAAGTCTTCGGCTGCCGTCGAATCTGTGCCGATTCCTCCTGCAAGGTCACGCAGGCGGCGCAATTTCTTCTCGAGATTTCCAGGTTCAAGGAGAGATGGATCGGTAAGGATATCCTCGATAGTCCCACCGATCTCCTCCATGAACTTCTCGAATTCATTATCATTGTTGAGGTGTCGGAGGAGGCGATGCCATTGCTGTTGGAGCTCGTCCCACTCCGTCGCGTCGCCAAATGAGGTTATCAGGCTCCAAAACTCGCCAACCGCTCTGTCCAATGTGCTGTTCGTCTCGACTCCACTAGCTACAGTCTCAGCGGCGGTAGTGAGCGATCGAGAGTAGATGAGAGCATAACGCCTTAGAAGAACCGAGATGATGTTCACGGATTGGGTATAATCATCCCTTCCGCGCAACCTCATCACCACCATCTTCATGCGATCCAGCAACGCGCTGCCATGGCCCTCATCCTGCAATCCCCTCTGCGCACTCTCGACCGCAGCTTCCGCAGTCTTTGTCACTCCCTCAATCAACACCCCCCCCGCCTCCATAGCGGGCACCTTTCCCGCGTCCCCATTCTGGGCCTCGTATCCCGTCGGCTCTTTCGCATCGGCAGGAATGACGTCATTGATACCCTCGAGCTCCGCTTCCGTTGGCCTGATTGTTTCGCCCGCAGTCTGGACAGCCTGGCCGCCCACAATCGCCGTATCCGCAAGTACCTGCCGTCCGATAACCGTCACGTCCGCCATCAACTGCCGAAAGTCGGCATTCGTCATGAGTAGATCTGCGACGGTGTGCAGCGCATCGAAGCCGGTGGTCATGTCCGCCACGCTTCCTCCGACTCCGCCAGCAACATGCGCAGCAGCGTCCACGAGCTCTCCGCTATCAAAGCCCATCCGTGCCCGCTGTGTACACCACAGAAACTCCTGTAGCTGGTCCCTGCCGTTCTTCTTCTCGAGGACGGATATCAGCGCTGTGATCCACTGGCGGATGTCGCGTACTAGCTTCCTGCCCGCAGGGGTAAGGTATGTGTTCGACGGGTTGAGCACATCAACGGAGAGGAGCGAGCGAAGGTGGGCACACGACTGCGCAGTCGACGGTAGATATCCCTTCGAGAGGGCGCGCAGCAGGAGATAGGTGTGCAGCTTCTCGTAGACGCGAGTTTGCAGCTTCGTTTCCGCGCCGGACTCGGGGTCGAGAAGAGGTGTGGTTTCGAGGTCGGGCTCTCCATTCTGCGTCTTCGGGCGGCCGAAACCAAGCCAGGAGAACATTTCGGATATTTTTTTGAGGCGAATTGACAAAGTATGGCAGGCCACGGAAATGAGCTTGGTTTTATCAAGCGGATTGTTGTCATTGCAGGTTTCTGAGATGGGCAAGTCCGCGTGACGTCATTTGGCGTCAGAGCTCGGTCTGTCTGGCCAACCATACCCGCACCGCGCCAGAGCTTGGTTATGTCGCCACGAAACTCTGGCCATCGTCCGTCTCCGATACGAACACACAAGCATGCGAACCACCAGTCTAGATCAGATATGATTAGAAAGATCCGTGATCAAGGAGATGATACTGGAAAGCTCCACAATATCGAGGCTTTAAATCACAAGCGAGTGATCCGCTATGAATAAATGCTCGCCAACTCGGTCCCCGTCTGTGTAATTTCAGAAACTTGGGCCATGATTCATTCGAGTCGTAGAAGATCAGGGGGTCACCGCCGCCATCCAAGTCCGCCATTTGCAAAGCCTCAAAAGACATTAGTCAACCCTACTGAGAACTGGTCCACTAGGTAAAGGAGATATTGCTGCCGGCCTGCTCGGAACCGAAAATTTAGCCATATATCGAGGTATTCGTAATTGTAGGGCCAGCCCTACCGATGGGCAGTACCCGACGAAGCCGGTGGGTCTGTTTACCGGCGGTAATGCCGGCCAATTCCCGGCCCCTTGGTGCCGAGTGCAGCTCCGGCCAGGGTCCGGTCCCTTTCGGTGTTCGGAGGCTCACTCGGCGGGTCCAAGGCATTCGGACTTTCGGCCATAATCTGCTCTTACCAAGTCATCCCGCCAAACCTCCCAATCAGCAAGATCACTGAAACTCTAGGGCAAGAAACCCCATTTGCGTCTCCAATGGGGCGGCGGGAGGCGGAGTGCAGTTTGCGGAGCAGACCGGAAGAGCGCAAAGGTGCAGTGCTCATGGTACAATGGCTGCCATATTCGCACGCTCTGGCGAGTTCAGGGCTCACGGCTGGAAACAGTGATGCGACTTGAGTCGGCCCAGTCTGTCGATGCGACAAAGTGTCCCGCGTTGATGTCGGGATGGAGCCCTAATTACTGGCCTCCTGTGGCTTCCACTGCTAGTCTGCCGCACTGGACCGCGGAGTACGTACATACGTATCAGTCGGTCTTGGACGGCACTCTAGCTCCAGCTCCAGTATCAACGATGTGTAGCGGACACACCACAGATTATCTCTCCTCCACGCCGCCATGTCTTGCCGATCCCATCTACGTTTTCCTTAGCGGGGGTACACCAAGCGGTGGATGCATACGATCGGAGGAACTTCATCGCCGCCGGCGCGTCGACGGCGGATGCTCCATCTCACATGCAACATCTTGGGTTCCGGACTCGAGCTGAGGCAGTGCATTGCAGATTCCAATTGTTAGTGGTGTCGTCATACAATTGGAACGGCTGTAGTTACCGCTTCGCAGACGTAATACTTAGAATGGGGAATTTCGTGGGTGCAAGCTCGCCGTTAGACAAGCTCAATACAGGGACGAGGTAACGCGCGAACGGAGGGGTGCCGGCAGGAGCGGAGTGCAAAGTTGTAAGCCAACCCCGAAGCTGGCGGGATTGGGAAGGAGTCAAGACACAAGAAATTCCAAATACAGTATCTATCACCGCCAAAGAAGCCAACCTGCAAGCCAACCAACCAAAAATGGGCACGACGCTATGCACTCCAAGAATTATTTTTATTTGTTTATTGGTTAATCAGCATTTCAAGAAAAGCGGACGCACTGGCCTGCTCAATCGACACAGCCGAGTGATGCGCTGCGCAGGTACTCGCTCTGGTGAATACCCTGACAGATGGGGCACACCGACTCCGTAAAACGATGGGCTCGGCTCGAGTCGTATCTGCGGAGGCGCATCCGTGCCATAGCGGGTCAGGAACTGCGACAACTGAGTTGCGGCATTGTTACATACCACACATATCGGTGATACCCACCTATGTACATCGTAAGTAAGGGACCTCGGAATCCAAGCCCAGTTTCAGCTGTCTGTTGCCGCGACTCTCTCCACTGTCCACGATAGGGAATGCGCTAGTAGTGGTCCATCTTTCCGTTACCAAGCCGGAAACCTTGCACATAGTCCAGGCCCGTCTGATTCATACTCCGTGTCCACTGCCATCCACTGCCCCTTGCGTACCAATGAGACCTCGGCTTGAGTTCTAGATATCTTGTCGACGGTTCGGAGTCCGGAGATGTCAGGTTACTCTACAGTGCCTATAAACAGCATTGGTTGCGCAGCTCAGTACAACTAGATACCCACTAGTTGCCTTACAGTTGCTTACATGGTTACCACGCGTTCACCGCCCAAACAAGCGTCAATACGGGTTCCAGATTAGCACTTGGAGCGTCCTGGTACATACCCCACTAACCAACTATACACTCCGCATGAACGGATCCAAATCCGAATATTTACGCACCTACAATAGTATATACCACCGCCTCACTATATGTAGCAAAATCTAAGCGGTACCGCGCGAGCGAGTGCGTGTACATCCGAAGGAAAAAAACACTTCCATATCTACTAGCTACTTTACGCGGTGGCGGATCCTTATAGGTGGCTAAGGCCACTGTTGTATATATATATTCGCCAATCTCGCTCCTCAGCGTATGAAGCGAAAAGAAGGAAACACGTTAACTGAATTCACACGTTTCCCCGCCTGTCCCATCCGTCCGTCGCATCCTCTCCGGTTTCTGTGGCCCCACCAATACCTGTTCAACTCGACGCATACCCATCCATCCGGCACACATACCAGCTCGTCCGGAAACGGACGTGGTGTTTCGTTCCGATGCTGATCGGAGCCCTGAGTAAGGCGATCTCCCCCCTGCTGCATGTGAGGCGGCAGCGATGGCTAACCAGGAGCACAGTGGAGGCAATCGGATACATCGGCCGTATGCAATCGCACAGCAGCAAGACCGAACTCTGACCGTACTTTTGTAGACACTCTTGCTCTTGGTGGCTCCGGGACTGTTGGTGGCGTCGATTTACATGGTCCTGGGGTGGCTGATGCGGTGCCTCGAGGCTGGCTACCACTCACTGATCCGGCTGATCCGGCTGACGAAGCTGTTCGTGCTCTTCGACGTGCTCTCGCTCATGGTGCAGGGGGCCGTCGGCGGGATGATAGCGCAGAACTCGCAGGCGGCGGTCGAGAACGGTGAGAGGCTCGTGCTCGGCGGACTGTGGGACCAGCTGTTCTTCAGCCGCTTCGTCGTCGCCGCCGTCGTCTCCCACGTCTGGATCGCTAGCGCGCCAGCGTGCCATGGCTAGCTCGCTCCAGCACGGCCAGAGGCATGGTTGGATAACCCTGTTCAAGGTGCTCTACTCCACCAGCGCCGCCATCACGGTCCGCAGCATCTTCGGGGTCACCGGGTACATCCAGGGGAACGGCGGGTGCCTCCTGCGCAATGAGATGTGGCTCTACATCTTCGACTCGGTCCTGATCGCCGCCGTGGTCATCGCCTTCAACATCGCCCACCCCGACTTCGTCATCCTCTCCGACGGCAGGAAGTAAGCCTACGCCGATAGAGCAGAGAGCACGCAGGGGCTCGAGCGAGATGGAGATGGAACACGGTTCCGAGCACGAATTGCGTCGGTGATCTGGGGTTTTTTTTAATACTTTTTTCGGATGACCATAGACGGCAACGGAAGGGAGAAATGAACTGGACACTGTTTACCCAGATTACTGATGGCGCTCTCCCGTGATGCCGAAGCTACTCTCCGTCATGACCGGATGGCTGTCACGCACGTGACATTGAGCCGCGCGCGAGTGATATCAGCTGCAACCCAATGTAGAGCACTGAGGCCAAAGCCGAAAAAAGCAGAGGTCGAGTACGCTGCAATGAGACTTTGGGCTGCAACTCTCCCTCCTCGTCTGTCGCCAGAGTATTCACGAAGCCAAGTGATATCCCATATTTCTCCCCAATGAAAGTGGAGAATGACCGAAGGAGATTCAGAGGCATAAGGGGATGGGCTAGATAAGCCGCATTGCTGCGCTGCGTGAGGCAAGCGCTTCCACCCTAGCAACGCAATTAAGTGCCGCGCAGGGGACTGCAGCGGTCACGGCTGATCGTCAAGATGCTAGAGGCGGTTATCGCCGTGATCTAGACGATTAATGAATAAATAAAATAAAACAAAAAAACGCAAGAGGTGAATTATAGTCTGGGCACGAGAAGCCATAAAACTCGCTTTGCCTGAAGAGGTAGTTGGAAGAGGATTGATTGGACTGAGGAATCGCCCTTTACTGAGGCTCCCAACAGTATTTCGCTCTCACTATTAAGTGCAGGGTAGTTGAATCTGGGACACCTACTTCCCATGGTGCAGCCTTGGTCTGATCTTCTTTGGTACGAACAACTTTAGACTAGTGAGGTCTATAACACTCAGGCGTAAGGATCTGCCTCTAAACTCTCTGACCTGGGATGTCTCTAAACTCATCATCTTGGGATAGAGTAGAAACCTCTCCAAACGTGGACTTTATATTTGCATAAACAACCCGCACGGACCCTGGTCGAGGTCTCGATACAAACAAGGACTAAGGCGAGTTTTGGCTCATCTGCCTTTACCGTGAGACGAGTTATTCTCGGGTAGCTCTAACACCTCGCTGAGTTTTGTGGCTTCTCGGCCCCTTTGAAAATGTAAATGCCCTCTCTTCCTTCAATCCTAGCTCCTAACTAGAGCTAGGCTCACTATAATCAAAAATGGTCGCATGCGAGTATTAATTAAATAAAAAAAAGGTGAATTGTAGTCAATTGATGACTCCCAATGAGAATTCGACCGATCTAATCGGATTGTTAGTCAGCGCCGGAGTCATCACATTCTGGTCTGCACGCGGTGAGCTTGTTATCTATCAATCCTTTTCGCGCTTCTTCAGTTCGCAATCGCCCTTGGCACCTCATCACATGCAGATCAGATAAGATATTTAAGCAGAGTTACTCTAGCTGCCAGACTATTCCCACTATCTACATTCCATCCCCAGACTTATACCATCCCTACATACCTACACACTACCTCTCCATCGTCATCCTCCTCAACTCCACCCCAACCGCCGGCACACAGCGCATTAGTTACTCCCGCAAGCAGTTACACACGTATGCACATGGAATAATTCCACCCCGGTCCTTGCTGACTGTGCGTCGCGGTAGTTGGTTGGTCCGAAGCTATGACGGGGCGAATCTTCAACCCCAAGTGGTGCAACTGGGACGATCCGCCCCGCGACCCGCACGAGACGTTAAGCTACTCGCCTTCCGACCAGCTGACATTTCTGAACCGGATGGCCGGGGCCTGGCGAACCGTCGAGCGGACTATGGTGTGCGTCTCAATCGACGGCGCGTGCTCGAACAACGGCTACTTTGACGCCCGCGCCGCTTCGGCGGTCCACTTTGGCCCGGGCTCAAGCTACAACTGGGCCTGCAAGCTGGACCCCAACCAGCACCCACAGACCAACCAGTATGCCGAGCTCTTTGCTGCTGTCCGTGCTGTCAGGATCTGCGACAGGAATCGGGCCAATGGTCCCAGTGTCTGGGACGACGTTCAGCTCATCGTCGTCATCACCGATTCTGACTATATCTTCCGTGGCATCACTGATCACGTGTACAAGTGGGAGCTCAACGGATACATCAACTCGAAGGGCCTGCCGGTCATTCATGAGCGTACCTTTCGACTGCTAAATGCCACCGTGGAGGCTCTGGAGGCCGACGGAATCAATGTTACGTTCTGGAAGGTTCCGCGCGAGTATAACCAGGATGCCGATAGTCTTGCCGCGAACGAGTTGTAGAAATGACATACACTTAGGATTCTGTTGGGATTTCTGTTCTACGAATGGCTACATTTTCTGGTTGAGACTTTTTTTCAGTTTTCAATTTCTTTTGGTGTACGTGTTTCCATTTTGTGGGTTGTCACTAATGTACTCGCGCATTGCCCTTGCATGTTGGAGTCATTCTTCTGGTCATTACATCTCTCGAGGAATTGGTCCTTAACCTTTACTACTGCTGTATATTGAAGCTATTCCCTCGACTGCTGTCGTGCGCCGTCGCTAATGACTCCATCGAATGTTATGTAGACGAGCCTTTCTAGGGCAACGCGTTCCACGCTCGATATCTGAACTGTAGCCGAACTATGTTTGCCAAACACGTACCCACGTGACGGAGCGCGACGCGCGGGTAGTTAGATATGTTCTAGCCAGCCGGGAAATTTTTATCGTTTATAAATCGGCTGGTCAGTCTATAAACTGGCTAGCCTGCGGCCAGCAGGCGTGCTATTCAGTCAATGGGCTGGTTTTGCCGGCGACCGGTCCTCTAACCAAATAGAAAACTATGTCAGTCCACCCGCCAAATAACTAGGTACCTAGGACACCGACTTTTAGAACCAATATGTCAAGTTGCCCCACCAAGTAGGACAACGGTTATTGTCGGCGGGTCGGACCGTCCGGCAAATAGCAAATAGATGTTCAAGAGGGCGGCGCAATATGTGCAGCGCTCTACTATCTATCCTTTCGCTTCGGCATTCTTTCATCATCTTAACAGCAAGTGTTACTCAAAGCTCCCTGCAACCAGTGGACCGTTTTCTCGCGAGATGAGAGAGCTGCCGATGAGTTATCCGCGGCCAAACCAGCTGCTGGGTCACCGCGTTTGAGTACTCCGCTTCTTCTCTAGATGGGTCAGCAACGCCGCTCATTGGTAGTTGGAAAGGGCTTTACCATGGTCTATGGCGGGTAACCAGAGCTGTTGCAGTGCGGTCTTTTGATCCGCAGGGATTTCGACAATGTATGTACCAAACATTTCACCGTGTTCTGGAAGCACCTACATTTACCAGTGTAACGGGGTATTTGCAGGATGGAGACTCGGTCGCTCATAACGGGCTCTCCGCGGGAGGAGATTGGCGGAATTTTGGGCCGGTGTGGTAATGGATGTCTGTCGCTAACGGGGAGAACTGACGATGGCATCAGGGACAATTTACAGGTGTGGGTGGGGCGAGAGGGTCGAGAGTAATGGCAGTGTGTCGGGAATTATTTAAGCAGGTCGAGGGTTGGCTACCGTCTCTAACCATTCAATATGAGCAGTCTCCTCAATATTTCTGTTTGGTGGTGGGCTGCCCCTGCTCTCTACCAGGTCTGCTCGCAAAACCGGTCCTCCGGCCGGCAAACCGGCCAGTTTATAAACAGACGAATTTGCCCGGCAGATTAGAACTATATAGTTACCAAACTATCCAACAAACAAGCGTTCGCCCTTTGAGCCAGGTATGGCTGGTATAGATTGTGTGGCTGGTGTGGCTGGTGTGGCTTTTGAGGGGTGATTTCGTTCGTGCGGTTGAGTGCAAAATTCTATCAACACAAATGAAACTGATAGGAATGACAACTGTAGGAGGAGCGGGCCGGTGAGATCAATGCTCGTTTTCTATGCAGCGCTGTATTGCTGTTGGTGGAGGTAATAATTTCATAGTTAGGCAAAATATGCCAATTTTTCCCCCTAACTACATACTAGACCCCTACTTCTCAGCCTTACTACAAATCTTTAATCATGTTGTCCGGGCCAATTTTGGTGGTCCGAAGCGACATTAGAGCCTCGGTGCCAAGTCAACAAAAGTGTTGGCGTGGCTGAGCGATAGCGATCGTCTACCTAGTAATCTGCAGGGAAGGCAGGTGTTATGTGACATGTGTATTCAACGTATTTCCGCTTCAAAATAAATAAATAAAAAAGACCATGCACGACCGACACCGTGATGACAAGAAGAAAGCCTCCGCCCGGTTGGTTCGACCTCATTCACCCACTGCCGAAAACATGGGACGAAAGCAAGCTTCCGCGGTTACTATCGAAGCGATTAGCCGCAGCCCCCCAGCTTCAAGGGCGGTCGACAAAACGACCGAGAGGGACACGCACGGAGAAGTTCATATTGCCGTGGAAGGTGGAGCCACTGAACTCGGTGTGTTTCGAATGGTTGTAGGTGTTTCTGTTCCGGTTGACCTGACGGTTGTCCGTGAGATTGATCTGACGGTTGTCCGTCGTGGTGGTCTGGCGGTTGTCCGTGAACGTGTTGCCAGTGATGTTGATGTCGTTGCTGTTGCTCGTGGTTGTGTGGCTGCTGTCGGTTGTGTTGTAGCTGCCGGTTGTGTTGTAGCTGCCGGTGGTGTTCGTGTTGTTGCTGTCGGTGGTGTTCGTGGTGTCACGGCCGCTGCTCATGGTGGTCGCTTGAGTTGTAGATGACAACATTCTCGCGGAGGGCTTCGTACGGCAGCGAGCGATCAAGATTGTTCGAAGGGCTTTGTGTATGCGAGTTTCCGCGACGGGCTGTCCTGTTGGTCCGTACGAACGGAGAACGGCATCTGGATCGCGGAGAGCGACCGGCCTTCTTATGCTCTTGCACTGGACCTGAACAAGGCGTACATGTAAGGCGAAATGTATCCATGCGCGCACTCAGCCTGACCCAACAGCGTGAAACACGACCAACAGAACCCCCGCACGTGTACGCCAGCAAGCAGATGGATACTCTAGGCCCCCAGCTGTGCTTCTATACAATCCAGGCAGACAATCAGTGAAACGCCGCCGAGGGGAGATATGCGGGATTTAAACGCCACGAAGTGCCGCGCGGGGTTGCGGCATGAGGTGGTGGTTGCTGTCGTAAGGAGTGGGGGGCGGCGGGGGCCGGTCGAACCGGCGACGAGACATAACAGCAGAGCTGGTCTCGGTTCCTTCGCATTCTCGAGCAAGCCCGTCCAATAATAAGCGACATCGAGTAACAGTTGTGTGGTTGGATCTCGTACATTTGGACTGTTTCAAGCAACTAACACTGCATATCGCCAGATTGTCAGCAGCAGACTGGTCATTTGACCACTCCAACGTGGTCTCACTGCGATAGAAAGGGTTTATCCACCCTGCGTGAGCAAACTGTGAAGTAGAGATCGCGTTCCTGGCCGAATGCAATGGGCCATCTCGCGCACATGGGAATTCTCATGAGGAGGTCCGCTCGCCAATCTTCCGACCAGGGCTCCCTGTTCCAGCCCGCTCAATGCCAGCGCATAAGAGGTCAACCTGGTGTCGACTACGCGCCGTGTATACATAGCTACCAGTTGATCTTTTGCGTACCGTGATGTTGACTCTGTAAGCTCTGCTATCGCTCTCCTGCTCCTCCTGCTCGCCTCCTGTTCGCCTCCTGTTCACCCAAAATGGCCGCACTGCCAAGGTTGTAGGGGACCTTTAAGTCCTCAAACCATAGTTGGAATTAGAGTTGGTCGAGAATTGGTTGGTGGAAATAAATGGTGATTGGCTGACGCATTGGGTTAGCCGCCAACTGGTAGCCTAGAGTAGATAACAGCTTTGCCAACGGAGATGGGCGGCTGAAGGTCGAGTTAGCGCTAACCCCGATTGACGTAACAGGAATAGGGTGGAATGCAAATTTGATTTATCTAAGTCTTTCGAATCACAAACGACACATCATGCTCTCGAGTATCACGGAAAAAACATGTACAGGTTCTCGACTTCATTTTAATACGGAAGATGGGGTTGGTCCATACGCAGAAGATTCGTCGACGGTTAGTTCTAAATTGGAAAAGTGGTACTGGATACTAATAGGCCCCTCAAAGTTGAATGCTAGTTATCTATGAACTACTATGTAGTTACTTCGCAACCAACTCCAAATCCAACTAACTTTGAGGACCCTTACTTTAAGGACCCTTGCAATAGGGACGCTTGGTAATGAGGCGCACGACAATTGCGCTAGCCAGGGAGGGAGTTAGTGTAGGTGGTTGACGTCCAGAACCAGACAATAACCCCATGTAGCTGCTGTCTGAGTCGGACGGAGCGCTGCCGCCGTCGAGAAAAAGCGGGTAGTTTTGAGAGATGGTGATCAAAAGGCGAAGCTGGCACGCTTATGTTGCATACATTTCAAGCGGTACCTCGCTGGAAAGGAACAGTTCTATCAGGACATGTGCTCTCTGTTCCTTGCAGCGGAAGATGTCGATGTCAATGCGAAGGGTTATCTCTAGCGGTGGGTCTAAAAAGGCAGTGGAAGAGAGCATCATGAAGAGCGGTGTTGCTCGTCACTATGGCGGGTTCGAGCAAGCGGTGGACAAGTGGATCCAGTTTACCGACTGAGCAGAAGAGACGTGCAAGAGAGCAGAAAAATTGAAGTAGATTCCGTGTACCCGGCCTCCCACTCCATATGCTAACTCCTCTTACTAGGGACAGCACGAGAGTAGCGAGTCCCAAAACGTCCGTGAAACTACGGAGGGCACTCTGGCTGCCAAACATCTTACCCGTACCGATACCGTGATCAGACTTCCTGACTCCGACAATAGCGACTCCATCCCTCCTTCCTCTGCGCGGCCCAAGAGGGCAATGAAGCGCAAAGTACGGGGAGAGGACCGGAGGTTGTTAGAAAGTTCTACCCAGCTGAGTCCAAGAGGTGCACCATTGACCGCGTGTTTGCCGACCCGAAGAGGGGCGATGAGGAGCCAGTCGAGGCGTTGCAATTGATACAGGACCGGAAGCTGCACAGATTAGAGGAGACTCTAGGGGAGTTTGAGAGAAACCGTAAGCTGGAGGGAAAGGTCACAAGGTTGGAGAGGCGGATGGAGGTGGTCGGGGGAAAGGTTGATCGCATTCTGACCTTGATGGAGGACCGGAAGCTGGACGGGTTGGGCACGATTCTTGGGGCTTCTGAGGGAAACCACAAGTTGGAGGGAAAGGTCGCAAGTTTGGAAAGGGGGATGGGGGTGGTTGACGGAAAGCTTGATCGCATTCTGGCTTTGCTGGAGGGTAGAATGTGAAGATGGCCATGTACTAGTTACTATCAATTGTCGTTAGGTCTATCTACATCGAATTACTCACATACTGTTGGTGGCTACATTCGAATTCTCCTGCGAGGTAGACATACAACGACCGGCCTGGTAAAACACCCCAGCCGACGCTCAGCCTTTCTCAATGGTAGCTAGTCGAGTCAACTCGATACATGCCTCCCCGTACATACACCAACGAGTCGTTGAAGCTCAGACACTACGATGTGCGAGACATCGGAGAACCAATCATTATTAGTCACTTGTAGCTGATGTCCTATGACATGTACGTAGCGAGAGGCAGTATTTGCGCTAGCGAAGGTCCCGAAAGAGTGAATGAGATTTGCCCAAAACACGTCATCCATCTACACTATTCGGACCTCCCATTCCAGCACTGTGATCACCGCCGGCACGTACCCTTACTCTGGCAGTGTCCGCCACCCTGGTCAACCCCACCCTTCCCAACTCAGCTACCCTTATCCCGGCAATCCCGGCACTGGTCTTATGCCTTCTGTGCCTCGCAAAACAGCTTTTCGATGTGACTGTCATTCCTCAAGTGGGCAGTTGTGAGCAACTCCTTGTCCTGTTCGTTCGCCATGAGGGTGGAGCCCTGGAGCGTACACGACCACGCGCTCTCGATGATCGAGAACTTGACGTTCGAGCAGAACCAGACGGGGACAATGGATACGAGCAACATGTGTACCGCGACCAGTGCCAGCGTTGCCGCGAAGCCGACAGAGCCCTTTGGCAGTGTAGCTTGGACGGTGCGCGGAACCGTGCTGGTGGCGCTGATAACGAAGGGGGCGGCCGGAGACAGACGTGCAAAGGCTAGCGCTGATTTTGAATTCGGGAGTCCGGCGGGACTCAACCCCGTCCATTCCTCGTGGTCGGAGTTATCCCCAGTCGACAAGACTCTGATTCTGAAGGAGGGGGTACCAGCCTTGCCGGCTCCCGGTCGTCTGAAGGTCCATGTATGTCCATCTATTCCTCATCTATTCCTACTCCGCCGATTTCAAGCCAGCCCAGAAAGAAGACAGACGGACGGACAGACAGCTCGCCAGACAACTCCCCAGACCGCCAGAGAACTCCCCAGACCGCCAGAGAACGCGAGGACCGTAACTCGCTCTTAAATCATCCCGTCTGGCCTGCTCATCAGAGACACAAGGTCAATGGTATCTGCGGATTCGTACCCAGCTGTTCTTCTGGTACCAATGGGAGCGATGCCGAGCAGTCGAACGGAACGCCCCTCGCTGGCATGGTTATCGAAGAGTAATATTGCGCAGAACCTTGGCCACCAGTATTCTTCCGATGGGTGGATGATATCGGGTCCACCCTCACTGAGGTGAACGTCGGCGGCGCACATATAACCCACCCATCGGGCACTAAAGCTTCAACGTTGTAGCTGTGGAGCTGCGTCTGCTCGATGGCCGAAACGAGCGGAAGGAATGCCCGCAGCGCCACGCCGTGTCACTCACTCCGTCAGCCAGCTTGTGGCCGGCAGGTCGCGCACTTGGCCATCAGGAGGTAATACTTCCGGCTCGAGTGGTTGGTAGTCCCGTTTCCCTCCACGGGCGCGTCAGTCATCAGCATCATCGTCTGCGTGAGTCCGACCACAGGCCGACACCCATATCCCACAGGAGCTCGGTGCTCAAGAATTGCACAGGAACGTGGTGGCGACGAGTGGAAAGGCGATAGCAGTAGCCGACAGCAAGTCCTTCTTCCTGAACCTGGACCGCAACCCCGCCCCAAGGTCGCCCGGCCCCATATTCGTAAAGCGCATGATGTTTATTGCTAGGTTTGCGGTAGTGTCAATTGGAAAGACTCAGGAGCTATCAACGCGAGCATCAACGCCGCGATTGTGACCTGCGAGGCCAGTACAAGCTTGATGGTCTCGACCGTGGGTGTTGCCGCCTGCGAAGCCCATCCTGTGATGACGATGAGCTTCCAGATAGGATTCGCTGCGGACCCGCGCCAGAGGAAGGTCAAGAACGCAGAGCTGCCAAGTATAGCGAGCGTATCCACTGTGAGGACCCGCATGCCGTTGCTGCCGAGGCGTCTGTACCATTGGATGGGATGAACATGGGTGAGAGGAGGTGATTCTCTCGGCAACGAGGCAGACGACGAGCTAGAAGAGGAGGAAGACAAGGAGCCCGGGCAGGATCGTGGAGGCAATACGAAGGAGCAGACCGTACATTTTACACCAGTTGGAGACTGTTAGGATATGTCGTTCGACTTGATGCGTCCGGAAGTCACATTCTTTCGACTTGATGCATTTTGATAGAGATATATAAAAAGAGCCTTCCACAGTGTAGGATAGATAGTAGTCAAATATCAATTATTCAATTCTCTCGTACTTTAAACAGGTTATGAGCCCCGGCTCCCGATGACGTATCAATCACAATTCTATTCGTACCCGAAAATCCCTACTTCGCTACTGCACCTCATCTCTGTTAAGCTTCAACCATTTGAGCTGACCAGCAGACAACGCCACCAACAATCACCTGTGGGAGAACGATATCATGGAGTCCCTCGCCCTCTACGCGAACCCTCACGCGGATTCGGCTAGTCTAGCGAGCTCGAAGACTACAGTAGTTTTGGGCACTTCATCGTATTCGGTGACACCAGCGAATTCAGTTATTCCATTCTGTACAGCCTCTCAGACACAAGCTGCATCCACACTGGGTCTGGCTTGAAGTGCCGCCGGTTTTGCCGATCCATGTACCAAGTGCGAGCCGCTCGCCGCGAACAAGGAGCCGAGGACGGTCACTGTTACTTCGGTCACATGAATGTGTTCTCGCCCAGATCTACGGAACGTGCCGGGGAGATTCAGCACCTTGAGCGGATTCAGCACCTTGAGCAGATCCAGCGCATTGAACGGATCTAGCATATTGAGCGGAGACAGAGGCAAAGCCTCTATCTATACTCGATACCACCGATTTGGACAGGCAGTTCGATGCCAATTATGCGAGCAGGCAGATGGATGCCGTTGCGAGCAGGCAGCTCGATGCCGATTTTGACTGGCAGCCGCCGATGCTAGCAGGCAAGGCGATGCTAGCTGGCAGGTTGACACCGACGCTAGCAGGCAGGACAATACTAGCCGGCAGGGCGATACCGATAAGTTACTCTATGATACCGCGATTTACGGTCTCCGGAAGGGGCCCCGAGCTGTTGCCCACCGCACCTAGGTGGAAGAGGAACCGGATCCCGCAGATCCGGTGTCCTATCAAATGCTGTTTGGCATCCGAGGCTTGGCCAGAAGTGGTCGGAAGCTGTTCGGCAGGAGTTTCAATCACTGCACTCGAATTATACATACATGGGATTACATCAGGCCGGGAGACGTTCCGACTGGTGTCAAACTTACCAGTCCAAAGTGGGTCTTCAGGACCAAACAACTTCCTGGGGGCAGAATTCGTTACTGCATTCCTAAATCCAGACGTTGATGGAGAAGTTTATATGACAATGCCAGGTGGTGCTGAATCGCCCGAGGGCGGGTCTTGGGTTTACAAACTTCGCAAATCCCTATACGGACTTAAACAAGCCCCCAGACTTTGGTATGAGCATGTCGATAACTTACTGAGATCATTAGGTTTATTGAGATTCGAACGCGAGCCGAACATTTACATCTCCGCCGCTGGTCTGAAACCACTCATCCATCTACTTTACGTTGATGGTATTCTACTCTTCTCCGAGTCTGCCAAGTGAGTATCCGAACTCAAGAAGCTTCTTCACGTCAAACACGAGATGACTGACCTTGGTTCGATCTGACAGTTTCTCATACTCCAGACCGAACGCAATCGAAGGACCGGATTTTGCTCGTCCGTGAATTCAACATTCTTGGTATATGCACGATCTTCTCGCTCTCTATGGGCAATCGGAATGCAATGGCCACTAGACTCCGCACCCGAAAAGTAACCGGCTCCGAAACTCGACAATACTGACAAAGCTCTCGATGAAGATGGAAAGCTGAAGTATCAGTCTACTATCGGCAGTTTAAATTGGCTTATGCTAGCACAGTACCAAACGGTCTATTGAGCAGCCCTGCGACCGACCTGAAGGCTTCATCGAGTCGGAATTTGCTGGCGCACTGGACGACCAGAAGTCATCCTCCGGCTATCTCTTTACCCTTAGGAATGGTTGCCGTAATGGTGCCATATCCTGGCGCGCTCACAATTAGCCACTCGTCTCATTCCCCACAGTGGAAGTTGAATACATCGGCACATCGGATGCTGCCAAGGAGGTCATCTGGATCAGTTCACTTTTCACCCCCCTAACTAGGTTAGATGACTATCTCCAGGAAATTTTGTCGACAACCAAGGTATACGACGTGCTATTCAATTTTTCGAGGGACCCGAAGTCCCACGAGCACATCGGGATACGAAACCACTTCGTCGGAGACGCCTGCGAACGGAACGCCACTCATCCTACCTATGTACCTCCCATCATAACGAAGAGCCTTTCCTAGGGAATCCACTAAAAGTATGTGAATGGTTAATTATAGTGCGATGAGCTCCAGGGAAAGCATGCAGCAAGCGACTGGCGCTGGGATCCAAGAATTAAGTTGTTCTTTGGTGGATGCACTCTTTCTCCTATGGTCTTGTTTTTCTTTCGGGTTTTTTTCCACATGACTACGGGTTTTAAGGAGGCATCCCGGGAGATCATTTGGTTCGGCTCTTCGCACTTTTTGTGTCAGGCTTCCGATCGAGGGGAAGTGTTAGAATATGTCGTTCGACTTGATGCGTCCGGAAGCTACATCATTTCGACTTGATGCGTTTTGATATAGATATATAAAGAGCCTTCTACAGTGTGGATGGATAGTAGTCAAATATCAATTATTCAATTCTCGCATAGGTACTTTTAAACAGAGACACGGGTGAGCTACCGGACCCCCCGGTCATGATTGATTTCCGTCGGCGACGCCGTCTTCCGTGATCACGACATATCGTATCTGAAATACGATCCCAGCTTTCGAGACCGAGTTTCGTTTATTTCCTGGTGGTTCGGGCATTATATCAAGCCCGGCGTTTAGGGAGTTGTGGTTCCAGTCGATTGTCGCCGGGAGTCTTTCATGGGAAGCAGAGGGCTGCACACAATGCAAACAACCGTGGAGAGCGGAATTGCGGCCATTGCCACCCAGCCAAAAATGTTGGCCAGGGACCGCACTGTTCTACCCACCTGAACATGTGCCCAATCCGAGACTCGACAGAGCAGTCATGTTCGAGCACGACCGTGCCATCCGCGTACACCGCTCCTCTAACCAAATTCTGAGATGCTCGACGAGAAAGGATGTGGATTACAAGCTCTACATATGCGGAATTCGCGTTGAGACATTGGTCGTCGGTGGGAAGGCGGGGTGAATGACACCGGCGGGCAGACACTGTTGATTGTGGTGCAACTGCCTGTTCTGTGTGGGACCCATACCCGCCACGGGCCGGTGTACCGTAGGCAAACGGGTAGGTCTGGTGGCCACTTAAGTGCAGTTTGAAATCTGTCATTGCATACTTTTACATATCGTTTGTCGGTTACATCTCAACTATCGCTCAGAAAAAAATACACGCTTTTACGAAACCGCCGGTTCACCCACTTCCCAAGCCGGTGGCGGTGGCGGCGGCATCTCCATCGGCGGCGAGTCCGGTGGCGGTGGCTCCACGAACTGCCAGAAGCCACGGCACACCTTGTTCGCATCCTGGTGCCATTCACTGAACTGCTCGACAAACAAGGGATGCACCTTGCTCAGCCCACTGTATTCCCTATCCTGGACGATCCTCTCCGGTGCGACCTTCCACGGCTTGCCCATGGCGGTGAAGTGCAATACCTCGACCTGGCGATACAGCTCGACCAATTCCGCGTCCGTCGCATTTCCTGACGTTTTAATCCCTTTGAACCAGCCGGGGAGATCAGCCGCCTCCCAGTGCGAGTTCAGGGTGCAGTAGCGCCCGGGGAGGACCATGAGTCGCTTCTGGAGCACCTTGTTGACGATGTCCATGTCGTACTCGTCAGGCCGGACATTCTTCAGCGCGCCGTCGATGATCTTCCACAGTGGCTCGGAGAGCATCGCGACCATGAGCGCAGTGGTGACCGACAGCCCGTCGCCCCAGTACATCGCGGGAGCGGCAACGTCCACCGGCGGCAGCTCGAACAAGTGGTCGAGGCTCTTCCGGATGAGCTGGTCGGCATCCAGCACTAGCACCCGCTTGAGCGCCGGGTTGACGTGATGCAGCCGCAGGGCCCGCAGTTTCAGCAGGACCTGGGCGTAGTATGCAACGGAGCCTTCCTTGGCTTTCGGCGCGACATCGTGGATGACTTTGATTTTGAGGTTGCTGGTTTCGATCGCAGCGACGGCCGGATGGGTGACGTCCGGGCCGACAAGGAAGTAGATCGGCTGCTCGGTGTGGAAGAGATTGCGCAGACGGTGCGCATTGACGAGGGCGCTGCAGGTATAGGTGTTGGTGGTTGCGTAGAAGACGTAGGCGTGGTGAGGGTTAGCTGGCGGCGGCGGCGGCGCTGGTGCCGGTACCTTTTGCGTTTCCGTCTTCACCCGCGGCGGCGGTGGGCTCAGTGGGAAGCCAGGGCCGAAGATGAGATAGCAACCGATGATGAGGACGAGAGCGAGCGCCGCCCGAGCGAGGAACCTGGAATGTACGATCACCATCCTGAACGGTCGATCCGTACAAAGGATACGCAAGGAGGGTGAGAGATCCTTCTTGTAGGGCCAGCTCGCCTCAAAACCGCTAGTACATAATCTTCAGCTAAAATCCCTGGTCTGACCTATGGGGAGGAGATGAACTATCGCAACGTTAGCTGCATACGTGCGACTTCGGCAGATATGCCTGCGTTCCCGCCGCGAGAAATAAGTATTGGTAGCGGTCTCGTGTGAGGATAACGCTTTGGATATAGTTACTCCGTTCGTCAGGCGCGAAGAAGGGAGAAGAAGAATGTGCATATGTGCCTTAAAAGCGGGAAGCCTAACGTACTTACATAACGCCGACCCACGAACGCATAGATACATAACTAAAGCACTTGAACACGTCAAAGCCGATCTGATGTCTCACATTAGTTATCCCTGGCAAGGGGTTATGCTAAGTTGCGGAGAATGCCGTCATGCGAGCGCAAGCACAGGAGGATTTGCGGCTAAGAATCTCAGCTTCGCGAGTCCACCAAGAAGCTGGCTTTAACTACCTCACGTAAGTAGTTACTGTCGCTCAGCTGATCCACATTTGTAGAATTACCCAATCACAGGTCCAGCAACCCACACCAGCAAACACGTCATTCGATTGCATACGCATCGTGGTGCGTCCAGATTCGACGACACCTCAACACCTCTCCCGCCATCACCCTGACCGCGTAGGGATTGGAGTTAGGGTATGCAGGTACCCGCTCTCCGTCTCTCTTTCTTGATTCACGCCCAACACATAGTTAATCTCGCGGAATCAACACCCCGACCACCAAGCTATTACAACGTTAAAAATGCTCCACGTTTATCAGCTGCTCCTTCTCTTCAGCCTCCTCCTCGGGGTCCCCAGTGCAGACCCGCCCTCGACGGATGCAAACAACATCTTTACGAGCTATAATATCTGTCCGAAGTACTTACCTGCTCCATCCCCCTGTTCCCGGCCGACACACCAAAACTGCCAGCATGTACGTACCGCGCTAACACCAGCACAGCCACTACTCGCCGTGCCCAGACTTCTCGTTCTGCTGTCCCACGGGAATGTCGTGCTTCTCCGACGGAACGTGCGGGCGTCAGGAGGACATGAACTGCGTGTGGACCAAGGGCGAGTCGCAGTGCGGACGCGGCACCGGCGCCGGGTGCTGTCCCGTGGGGACTAGGTGCGATGCATTTGGACGGTGTGTGGCCGTTTCCGCGGGTGCGACCGGGAGCGATATCGGATCGAGTGCGCGCTGGGCTGGAATCTTGTTGAGTGTCGCGATATGGATAGCCTGATACGAGGATGGCATTATTATCTACCATTGAGGCGTATGACCATGCTGGCAAGCTGGCAATGAAATAACATGATTGAAACGGTCTATGCCCGAGGGTTGTTATAAAGCGTTATCTTCCCCAGAGATGTCAGGAAGATGCGGGGAGCGAGGCACCAGAGTGGGAGCTCAGGGAGCGCAAGGAGCAGGAAGAGGAGCAGAGGGTGGAAGCCGAGGAGCTGGGTGCCGAGGGTGAGGAGCCTTTGTTTCTCCCCACGTCCTCGTTCATGGTGTCCGCAGACGAGGAATAGGGGGCGGGTCACGTTTTCCTTTGTTCTCTCTTCCATCTCTTTCCTTCGTGATTTCCTTGGCGTGCATCATATCTTCTTGGGGCAGGCTGCAGGCCTCGCGGAGGGCAAAGGGGAGCTTGCAGCGTGCCGCCATCGCGCGGACAGCGGACGGGAAGATTCAGTCGAAATGCACGCCACCATAGTCTACATAGGCTGGGTGCGAGTATGATTAAACAAAAAAAAACAATCACCAGAGGCGTTTCGAGGCAGCTAAATAGCAACTAACGTATATCGCAGCCAAAGCAGAACAAAGCAAGTAAGACAAAGCCACTATATACTCTCTTTCAACTACCTCAAAACTATATCCTGTCCATATCCTCCGGAAACCACGCCGTTATGAGCATTCTAGTCAAAGGTCTACTATCCCATATCTCACTCTTGAGCGGCGCCGACGTGAACGTGTGCACGGGGTTTCCCTTGAGTCTCCTATACTCCTCGATACGCATTGGTTTACCGGTTTCCTGATTGAGGATGACCTGGATGTTTCCGTCCTCGGCAACCAACAAGATTAACACGTCAACCAGTACCATCTCAAAGGCATTCAACGAAATGGCTCTCGGCATCAGCACCAAGTCTGTGTACAGAGTGCCGATCAGGATCTTGTCTGCATACGCAGCCGGAAGTGGACCATGGATGAACTCCTTCGGCGAGTATATCAGTCGCAGGATGTTCTCATACGTCGCGTAGACGAGGAAGTCGGTGGTCCATTCCGTTATCGCGAGAGGTGCCCCCTTCGCGGACAACGCGAAGAGGAATTGCTGGTCCATGGGTATGTCAGTCATGGTTGAACGCTTGAAGCTGATAGGTTGATGTTGTTGAGATCGGCTGTGTAGGTGCGTAGTTCGTGGATGCTGAATGCTGTGCCAGGCATAAGATGCTTGATGCTGTAATGATAATGGACAAGAAGGAAAGAAGCTGACGGTAATTTGCGAGAGCTTTATCTTTATTGTGGAGGTCCTTGAAAGGGAAAAGGCGCTGGAACCATAGTAACTTGAACCATTGAGTAGCCCTTTGTATGGAGTCTCGAAGATGCACTATCAGTTCGCTTCTGCAGTAACTCCAGGATCTCTGGACGTAAGCTCCTCCAAACAGAGACTTCCGGTTTCGATGTGGGAGTAGTTGGGTATTTGTAGAACTTGCGACGGACTAGTTGCAACAACGTTTCGACTCACCTCCAAATTGTATGTAAGCTTGGGCTAGTAGAACCATTACACGCTATTCTCCTTCTCCATATACTATTCAGCTATTATAGAAGAATGAAGTCCCCGGACAGCTTATGTTCCCAGTGAGTGATATTACATGATACATCCGCGACTCGATATAGCGACTGGAAAGCAAGGTGGGGTCTAGAAGATTGGATGGGAACTAGAGGTCTTATTGGAGCCCAGAAGGGAGTGCTGACTGGCGTGAGGATCCCATTCGTTGTCTGGAAATCAGCGGTGCGATTCGTAGAAAGAGCGGTCTGCTGATTATACTTTCACGGCAGGCCCATCTGGCCAGTTATTTCTGGCAAGACGGTATGCCGCAGGGAGCAACGCGGAATTGGGTTTTTTTTTTGATATACAGAATGCGATCCACAGCAATCTGTCTAAAATAGAAAGTGCATCGCAGCCCCTCTGGAGAAGCCAGTCAAAATCCCGATCCCTCCTTTCTCACCATAATTACCAATTCATGCCCGCGCGTCCATGTCACCGTCCTCCACTCCTCCCAAATGGTCCTCCACATCTCCTCTCCCTCTGCCCACTGCATCCCCTCAACGGTCCACAGCACAACTTTTCGCGCCCTCCATCCCACCAGGTTCGCAAGCCCTCCGCGACCATTCCATGGAACCTTAAATCCGCTTGTTGTCAGTTCCACTAACAAGGGGAATTCAAGTGTCTCGTCGACGAGCGGACATTCCAGTCCCGGACCGTTTCCGGTCATTGCAACCGTTAACTTCAACAGCCTGCCGGACATCAACTTGAGTACCGTTCTCCACGCCCTCTCCACCGCGCCACTCTCCCACGACTTTAAGCCGCCAACGCTTTCCCTGGTAACCATCATCTCGACCTGCGTCAAGCCAGCCCACCACGATTTCCGGACGCCGCGGCGCTCCCAGGCCATAGCCGGGTCGAGGACCCACACACCGCTAGCATGGCCCCTGTATCCCCATCCGGTCAATCCCCTCACCAGTGAGCGATCCTCGAATACGTGTCGCACCGACAGCAGCGCCTCGTCGACGATATCCCGCACGAAGCCCGTGCCGGCGGGTCTGCCGAGCGCAACGACATCGACTCTCTGCAGCAGCGGCAGACAGCCGAACACCCGCGCCCACCCGGCAATTCGCGACGCCTCCTCCCACATTCCCTGCGCCTCCGCCTCGGTAACGACGAGGTTGGCATGCTCCTCCAGTTTGTAGTTTTGGAACGCATCCCAGTATCCGTCGCGTGGCAGCGGGAAGAAGGAGAAAATGCGGGCTTCGTCCTCCGAGGCCCGCGGAGGGAGGGTTAGGGCATTGCATGGTGTGTGGTGGAGGGTTATGGTCAAGTACGTGCAGTGCGTGCCGATGCGCCTGAGGGCGGCGATGGCGGCGGGGCAGAAGGCACCGGCTTTGAAGATTAGCTGCAGATGACTGAAGGCTTTGAGGGCGTGGGGTGATATGATTGTGTTGAGAGTGCGGGAGCAGCGGCGGAGGGAGAGGAGGGAATGTGTATTGAGGTAGGAGAAGATGAGTTCCCGTGGGCGGGAGGGAGACTCCACAAGTTCACCAGGAGTATCTTGGAGGACGGATTCGAGAAACGAGGGCAATTCCATCTTGTCGAGTGTGGTAGGGATGGAGGTAGGTTGTAGTAAAGATGGATGCTTTTAACTTGATACTTTTAACCTCATTGATTTCTTCGTAGAAAAGGTGTGGTCGAAACTGGCCACCAGCACTGACATTGCAGAAGAACAGTCACTGTTTGTACGCCCAGAGTCATATGCGCCTAGATACCCAACCGTACCAAAGAGGAAACTGGTCGCTATTTCTTCTCTCTGTCCTTCCCAACACCATCCATCACTTGCCAAAACAACCCTACCCACATCTTCTGAATTGCGGTCAACTCCCTCTCGGGGTTCTTCCATGCAGCCCGGAGAACTTCAGCAACCCTCTTCCTCAGCATCTTCATCGCCATTAAGCTCCTCCAGCCTTGGAAAGCAAAGCGGACGCGATTCCCATCAATTGCTGCAATTCCGGCGAACATCTGGTAAAATATCAGTACTGCCGGAGTGGAAATCAAAATGCGTTAACATACCTTCCAATCGACGTCGCCGCAAAGAACAGCAATGCCAACACCCTCAACCCTTCCAGTGTCATGCGCATCGTAGGTCTTCCTTCCTCCTCCGGCCTGCATGATGCCGTAGTAACACAGCCACTCGCAGTCGGTACCTCGGTTGACGCTCTTCTGGTGGACCTTGACACTCTTGCCACTGCCCACATTTCTCCAGCCTTTACCGTCCTTAGACAGTAACTTTGGATAAAATGCAGCGGCGATGACAGTGTTGCAGATTTCGTCATTGCTGCTTGCATAGTTGTAGGAATCAGGTACGACGAAAAAACTATTCCGGCGGTAACTCTGATATCTGGCGCGGTTGAGGGCGGCGCGTTCATGTGGAGCGAGAGTGACGAACCCGGCATCCACGACCGCAGCAGTAAGCTGGCCCTTGAGATCTTCGATGGCACTTAGGGTGCGCTGGGAGAGATAATTTCTGCGGCAAAATTCGCCCTCCGAGATGTGTTGCCCTGATGTGCAGACCCGGCGCCATGCGGAGTAGGCGTTGTAGCCAGTTAAGAGATCCGAATCGCCACGTTTAAAAAAAAGCCTGGCGCGCTTGGCTTCTCCTTCAGATCCATACGGTGAGACGAAAGGAGACTTGGAGCTTAGCAGTGCTGCGATGGTAAGGGCGGCGTCGAGACATCCAAAGATGCTACCGAGAAGGACAAGCTTGCCAAGGTAGACGTCCAGCGGCAGCTTAGCGAGTTGGCGACCAAGAGGCGTCAGCCCTTCGCCCTGAGTAAGAGCTTTGGCATCGACCAGAGAGTCAACGGCTCGCCTGATGTTTTTGGGCGTGGGGGAATCCAAAGCAGAGGTGAGCACCTCCTCGACGTCTCCGAGGTTACAAATCTTCACCCGGAGTACCAAGTCCTGTAACGAGAGGCGCATTATCTCGGGAGTTTGTTGATCCGCCATAGACGTTTCGTGGCGCGCCTTGGTGAAAAGATGAAAGCATATTCCCGGCTGAACACGGCCTGCTCGTCCTCGCCGCTGCTTCGCATTGGCCTGAGAAACGAACGTCTCGCTCAGCCTCGACAGTTGTCGTTTTTCGTCAAACCGCATCTCCTTGTGTTTTCCTGTGTCGATGACGGCCGTGACATCAGGAATTGTGATACCCGTCTCCGCGATATTCGTAGCCAAAACAATCTTACGCATTCCCGGCGGCGGGATAAGAAATGCCTGTTCCTGGTCTTCGGAGGCTATGGTGGAATGCAGTGGGTAGATGAGCCAGCTATTCATGCCACGTCTCCCATAGGAGCCAAACATAGGATGACCTAGAATCATGTCGCTCATCCTCCGGATCTCGCCCAATCCCGGCAGGAATACAAGAATAGCCTTCGAGTAATCCACGAACTGAGGGGACGTAGCGATGGTCTCCAACAACTTCAGGATTAACTCGTAAGGGATCCGGTACTCATCGATCTGGCTAAGCGTCGCTTTTGTCCCTGGGGAATATGCATTCAGGTTTCCAGAAGCGGCTCCACTCCCGCTCCCGGTGTCCAAGTCTGCATCATTGTCGTCCCACTCGTTTCTTCGAAATCGCGAATTTCGTGGGTCTTCCTCGAGGCTAAATCCGGTGGCCTCAATGGCATCCTCGAGGTAAAAGTGCTCGACCGGATAAGTTCGCCCGGGAACCTTCAGCACAGGCGCACCACCGAGGTAGTCGGAGAACCGTTCGGCATCGACGGTGGCTGACATCAATACGACCTTCAAATCCTTTCTCTTTGCGAGCAGCCTCTTCAACACTACCATCAAAAAGTCGCTTTCGATGCTCCGTTCGTGCACTTCGTCCAGGATCAGGTGCGTTACATCAGCGAGTTCGGTACTTCGTTCAAGCATCCTCATTACGATACCGGTTGTTGCATATATCAACCGTGTCTGATCGGTGACCACATTCTCGAGACGGATGGCGTATCCGACCAAACCACCAACCTTACCTTTCCCTTCTCCCATCTCCTCGGACACTCTTCGAGCAAGGCTGATGGCGGAGATACGCCGAGGTTGGGTACAGTAAATCTTGCACGGCCTTCCATTCTCAAGTTCGTGCTCCATGAGGAAAGTCGGCAGCTGGGTACTCTTTCCACATCCAGTCTCTCCCGATAGCACCACAACTGGGTTCGCCTCCACCGCACTGAGGACCTGCTGTCGGAACGCCCACATTGGCAGCGATTTCCTGTACGCTTCCATCTTCAGGAACGCAGAAGAGGCTCGTCGTCTCTGCCACGCTTCTTTGATGTCCTCAGACTCCATGTACTTTTCATAAGAGGCCTTCTGCTTCCTCTCCGATGCTTCCTCTTCGCTAACCTGTCCATCAATCGGTGAGGCCTTCGTGCTCTTTTCCCGCGGCACAACTGTCTCCTGTGTGTCTACTTTCAGCAACTCCTTCAATCCTTCCAAGACCTTAACCTCCTCCGCCTCCGATCTATTTTTGTCCTCCTCGACTAGTTCCGCCCACACATTCCTCCACACTGTTGGCAGTCTCAGGTAGAGCTTCTCTTCCTTCTTAGCGAATAGCCTGTGCAGAGCAAATGTGACGATGAATCCATCCGCCTGGTCATGCGATGCAACCGCCAATTTCTTCATCTCAAACACTGTGACGTTGTCCTCTGGGAGAGTAACTATAACATCAGGTTCATCCTCTCCATCATCGGTCGCAGGGGTTGGTGTGATATCGGATGGCAATGTCCAAGTAATTCTGAGTCTACTTCGATTCGATAACGACGTTCCGCTCACGGTGCTGAATACGACTTTGGAGTTGACATCGCGTGACTTGCAAATCTCCTGAACAAGTTTCCGCATGGCAGCCGCTCCGACACCCGCCTTTCCCTTTGCGACTTTATTAGTCACCCAGCTGGAGGCGGTCGAGGCTGGCGCCGCTTCAAAGTCTCGAATTTTGACGCTTGCACTGGCTGTCTCCTGCTCTTCAGTTGGTGGGCCATCCAACAAGCCCATGGAATTATCGTCATCGGTGGGCGAGAGCGGTTGAAGCTTCGGCTCCGCTATCCGGGACGTGGCTGGTGGCGGCTTCGGCTTCGCTTTCTTAATCGCATATGCCTCCTCGTCCAATTTGGTCCTCTCATCCCTCCAGGCAGTGTCCGCCGCGTAGGAGTCAAACAATGGGTCCCGTTCCACTTCCGCTAGTTTCTGCTGCAGTCGTTTCACGGTGGCTCTATCCTTGTCGGACAGACTCTTTGGCGGAGGCTGCGGCGGTGATTTAGTTGGTTTTTTGCCGCCTCCTTTCGCCTTTTTCCCGCCGACAATCGTCGATGCACAATTGGGATGAATTTTGTATAGTCTCGTCTGTAGGGCAACATATGTGGGTTCAAGATTCTCAGGCGTGAGGTCTTCGCAATCGGACTCGATCTCGCTTCCCTCATCAAGATCCGCCCCGTTTGCAGCTGTAGGAGAGACCACCGGACCACTCCCCCGATCTGAAATGTCCTTCGATTCAAGGCCCAAATTCGAGATTTCCGATATCAACGACGCGTGTTTTACCGTGGGCATTAGGGCAGAACCCGGCGCGATAAGATGCCTGTTGTCCGCCACCATCTCCTTTTGGTTCTCTCTCGAAATGGCCGTGTTTGTTCTTGTCGAAACTGGGACGTCGCGCTTCGGCGCAGAGGAAGCCGGATCCTGTGTCTGTGTGCCATCGCCGTACTTCCCCACTTCACCGTCCCAAAACATAGCGACCCACTCCAGACACTCCCCCACAAGCATTTCAACATCCTTCTTTGCTGTACCCTCACGGGTCATGACCGCCTTCAACGCGTTCTCGACCGCCTTCCGCTCAAACCCGAGCCCTAGCATGATTCGCAGCACCGTCCAGGCAACCGTCAAATCTGCCTCCTCACTACGTCCACCAGAGGCAGCATACTCCTCTCTTGCAAGCCGTAGGATCTTTTCACCGACACTCTCCTCATCCCCTTCGGGCGTAAAATCCAGAACGCGCTCAACGAGCAGCGGATAGCACGTCCCGCGGAGCGTCCGCTTCTCTGTCTCCGATCTCGCGACGATCCGGGCAGCTTCATGCCGAACTTTAGGACCGGCCTTGACAACAAGATCGAGGAGTTCGGATTCGACCGGCGGCTCCCAGGCGTCGGTCGGCGGTGCCGGTTCGACAGCTGGAGGCGGTGGTGGAGGAGGCGACGGTGGCCGGACGGTGACCTTCGGTTTGGATGGAATTGAGGTGGTCGCGAAGCCACGCGCTGGATTGGTGACTTTCTTCTTGGCCATGGTTGTGATGGTGGGAAATGTAGATGTGGAGGGTGGAGAGGGGTTTGGTGATTTAAAGAGCCGCTTGTGTCATAAGTTTGTTCTCTAGAAGAGTCATATAATCCCATTCAAGTCACTCCTTGTCATGCAAGGTTACGTAAGAGCGTCACAGTTGCAATATGTAGGCTCAAAACGAGGATATGTTATTCCAGCGAAACAAGAAATGATGACTGATGTTATGTAGTGCGCAATGACAAATTCGAATACCTTGACGAGAGTTCCAATCGCTAGATACTTACAACGGGTAGTTGGACTGCCAGTGAATCGGTAAACGATATTTCGGTGCGATTCATGCTCAAACCTGAAGAAGATCCTACAAAGTGGGAAGGTTGTGCGCGCCGTTTTTCGTAACGCTGCCTTCACCACTGCCCAAGCCGGGCTTCTCAAACTACCCGGGGGCGGATGTCAGTCAAACACAAAATCTACTTACGAGCACGGCATCTGGGCCGACGAACCGTGTTATCTGGGCATTCGAAAACAAGCTTTTCGCAGAGCTGAGCAACAATCTGATCGACCGAGTTGTTCAAATCCAGGTTCTCGGGCTTGATAATGCCCATCTTCTGAAGCTCTTCGACGGGACGGTAGTGGAAGGTCATGGTAGCATAAGGGGCGTTGTCGGCTCTGGCGCTCTTCACAAAGACGCAGCTCTGCTTGGACGTCAGGACCCTGGCATCTCCGTAACTGCAGTCCGTTAACAGTCGCTTTTCAACACTGGAAAACAGAAATTTCGCCTACCCAATTGAATGACTCAAGTGCGGATCGCTCTCGTTTCCCTTCAGCTGGTCGAGCTGTGGGTATTTATATCCATCACTATTGCGTCCCAGAATATTGACCGGGTGGAAAACGAGAGCTATCTGTCCAGCGCGACCGGAATTGTGGCCGCCGAACGTGAGAGAGTTGAAAGCCTCACTCAAGTCCTTCTCGACAAACATCCACTTCTGCTCGACGAGCTGTCCGTGCTGATCAATCGCTTTACGTCCCTTGAGAATGCTAGCCGGCATCATTGAACGAGAGAGCAGAAGAACACCGTCACGTAACTTGGGATTGTCCTTGCCATCTCCTTTGTCGGCGTAAACGGAAACATGGAAGTTGTCCCATGGCGGAGATCCTGCTTCTTCATCCAGCAGCATTCTGGCACGAATGTAAAAGGCTAGGTTTGCGATCGAGGGGACAAAGGAGCTAGCGACATTGCCCTCTTTGGCAAAGCCGTATTCCGAGATGAGCTCTCCATTCTCCGTGAAGAGTTGAGCTTCGACATTGTTGAGCTTCATGTTGTTGGGTGATACTGCGGATGGAGGGAGTTGCAGAGGTTGTTGCTTGTCGCAGTGGTGTCAGAGGTTGGTACTGAAGGAGTGGTAAGTGATGATGCGAAAGTGAATGGTAAGTTGGATGCTGGAAAATGTATAATGTGCTTGTTTGATGTTTGCTAAATCACCGAGTGATACGGGAATATCTTGAAGGGGGTCCAAAGCACCTTACGCCCGAGACTTGAACACCGTTCTTCCAACACCAACAACACCGCCCCAACATCCTAATCCGCCGCCTTCCGCGACGTTCAATGATGCCTGTACCGCCGAGGAACACAGGCATGGTTCACCCAGCTCCTTCCACCCTCTCTCCATCTTCAGCGGGTGCTCACAGGTCCGTACGAGCCAACAGCTATCCTATAACTAACATCATTTCACCTTCTGGTGGCCGTAACAGAGCACTTGCGTTGCTAACAACCCGACAGCGACGCAACTACCAGTCAAACCTTGGAATCGCAAACCATGGGCCAATTTCATACATCAAGAGCAGCTCCCCGTGAGGCAGAAATCGCGGCGCAAGAAGGCCCCTCCGGCGGCCAGCCCGACGAGCAGCCTGACGAAGCAGCTGCTCCCGAGTCTACCGGGGTCAAGCCTAAGAAAAAGAGGAAGCGGAGAAAGAAGATGTAAGTCGACCTCCACTAACACTGAGTGTCTTCTTTCGCAACTGACCCCGACCCAGACTTGGCAAAAAGGGTGCCGAAGACGATGCTATCGAAGATCTTCACAAGGAGATCGCGGATACCGTCGCAGAGAAAGATAGGGAACTTACTGAAGACGATTTTATGCCCGAGTCGGAGTACATGCGCTTCCTACTGGTGGGACATGTGTAAGGACTCCCCCGCCTGAAGCGTTTTGCTTCCTTTGGGATGTATCATACTGAGACGGTGCGCTCTGTAGTCGCTACTCTCGTGGGCTGAGAGGCGTTCCAGTCAGTCGCATCCCGCAGATCACCAGGGATCCGATCAGGCTCAAGGAGCTCTTTCGTGACTTACAGTTCCGCATACCTACATGGAATTCCGACCCGCTGTCTTACTGCGGTGGCCAACTGCCGAAGGAGAATCCGTATCCAGTGTTCAACGGAACGGTAAGGAAGCCATTCCCCAAGGAGTGGACCGAGTTCGACGGCGATATCGCCAAGAAAGCTCCTTCGTTCCTCGAAGAGATCGAGACGGAGATCGGTACGGCCGAAGCGTGCCGAGTGCGAGTGATAATCGAGATGCTCGGAGAAAAGCGGTATGTCTCTCTCTCTATCCGGTTGTGCTCCCCCGCTCTGACTTGGGTCCGCTTGTCAGGATCCATCCCGGCGAGGCGCTGAGGACGTTTATCGCCATATTCCCCAATGCTCCACACTACGCCATCAAAGCTAGTCGCTACTGTCCTGCGGGATACGGCCTCGAGGCCATTGTAATCGGGCTCGCAGAACAATTCGTCGCTGTACTGATCTCACCGGCGCGCATCACCTACTATTGCAACGTCGGCGTGATGACCTTTGACATACCGATTTTTTACAAGCAGATGCGGAAGCCAAGGGGTGCGGAAATGAACGCCCCCTTCCACATCAGAACTGTTCCGTTGCTGTTCTCGACCTGGGCCGGATGGCAAGCCGAGTACGTGACTATCTATGGAACCGAGAATCTCATGATAGATGGCAGAGGCTACTCGCTGGATGGTAATACGGTAAGTCGAACAACACTCGCCCCCTCCAACATGGATACACAGGGACTGACTAAAGTGATAGAGAAATGTGGATGCACCAAAGTTTGGCCAGGATAAAGACGAAGCGCTTCCGCGTCATTCGGAACTGGAAGACACTCAGAATGTCTCCAGACCAGGCAACCTGTGTCGTCGTGCTTCCGGCGCGGTCGAGCGACAGGCTGAGATGGAGGAGGAAGACGAGGCGATCATAGCCTATTTGATCGATATCTTCGGCAACTCCTACACCGAGCCCGTACCCAATGCGTCGTCCACGGCCCAAAAGGTTCCCATGCCCGAAAAGCTGCGGGAGGAAATCATCAAGATGATGCTCGGCGAGTCGATATCACCAGACGACGCGCGGAGGAAGACGACATGGCTCAAGGCTCTCTTAAAAGATAAAGCGGCACGCCCATGCCCTAAGCATGCTGTAGAGAACCACGAATGCGTGTTCGACAGCGCCCTCGACTCCTTCTCGCTATCGGCCGGCGAGCTCCACATGGATGAGATGCCGAGCGAATGTCTGCAACGTCCGGCACTTCACCTCCTCCAGCTCCTGCCACCGGCGGATGGCGCGGAGCAGTGGCAGAAGGACTTCTACCACACACTCACCCAAGCAGACTGGTCGCACCACAGGTGTCCCAAAACCCTGTCCGGCTCGGCGGCCACCGACACGCTGCGCAACAAGACTGGAATGATCGCGAACGATGCACCCATCCTTACCGACGAGTACAGCGGTGCCAAGCGTGCGGGCGAAACCGTCCCTCAGGTCAGGGATGGACGGGTCGTCACGGCCTACGGAATACACGGGATCGATAGCGACGGCAAGGAAATCATCAGCCCTGGCGAATGGCTGGGAATTGAGGGCAGCGGCGTGTGGAGGAAAATGCTGAGGGAGAGGGGTATCATCGGCAAGATTTCGCAAGACCCTCCCGGCCCCGGCTGGGAGTTGGTCAAGAAGAAAGCTCCGGCGCCGACCGAGCCCCCGTCGAGGTAAGACGAACTCCCCCTCCACCCCGTCCTCTGGAAGTTTGTAAGACTCCAGCACTGACACCGGAAACTCGGCAGCGACATCGGAACGGCCGTGGAGGAGTTTTCGAGGTCATACGAAGCGTCGCTGCACACGTCCCTCACGAACCCCGACCATCCGGCCGGAGCTCTGATCGCCAACAAGCTGAACACTCTCGAGTTGTTCAGCTCTCCCGAGTACATTCCCTTTGGCCACGTGATAACCGAAGAGCCCGGTATGCTGATCCCTGTGGCGAGCAGTACTGCTAGCACCGACGTTCCCGCCGGCACCAGACCTCTCGAGGGAGGCTCTGACGACCAGTAGGTCAAAGGGGACCAGCGAGTAGAGTTTTCTTTTTCACATGTTGGATACTCCAGGGGCATATGGGGGATTTGGCGGAGATTTTTACATGTAGCTACATGGCTATATCTTCTTTTTCTTTCTTTCTGTTTTTCTCCCTCGTAGATAGTTCGTACATAGACGTGTGATGTGAATCGTCTGTTTCCGTTCTGTGTATGTACTGTAGTTACATACGCACATGGTCCCTTCTGCCCCGGCAACAAAAATGTAGAATTGCAGGCCCCATCGCCTCCATTTTCTTTACAGCTCCTCGAGCCCATCGTCCGGATCCACGCCGTAGCCGCAGCAGTTCGAGTTGTACTGGATGCCGAGTACGTACATACCGGCCATCCTTCCGTACGCAGAGGGGGGGGGGGGCACCATGGGAAGCAGCCTGGGAGGCCTGCAGCCGATCGCAGATGGCGGCGATGCAGCTGGGGTTGAAGACGTTGTCGCGGCCAGCCCTGGCGAGGGAGTATCTAGCCTCCCTTGGCGGCGGTAGCGTACGGCGCGAATCAGCGCACGTTGCCGTTGCCGCCGATGCAGCCGCTGCAGTTGGTGTGCGCCGCGCTAGTTGGGTGTAGCAGCTGGAGGCTGTGTCCGGCGCTTCACGACGCCGCAATGCCCCCTCCCCCCTCTCTCCCTGCCACGGGAAACGGCGGTGCAATCCGCACTCGGCAAGGGCAAGCAAACCGCCTGCACGACGCAGACGCCTGGTTATCGGACGGCTCCCAACACGAAAGCCTCCCCGAACGTCCAGCCGGTAGGCGCCCGAGCTAGCGTGAACAGCGCATGCAGGTACGGCTGCCCAGCATTCGCTATGTGCGCAAGGCCACGTAGGCGCGCATCGGTGGCTCCGGACGACTACTGGGTATTCACCGTCAGGCGCGATAGGCGAGAGATCGTGCTAGGCGGCGGCTATCTACCGGTTAGGTCCTACCCAATCGCTACTGCCAGGAACAAGGGGCGAGGAGCCCAAATGCGAGTCGTGTCGTGCCAGTCGCTTGCGAGTAAGACACCACGCGGCAGTAGCGGCGAGCCACTTAATTCCGGCCCGCCCCCTCCTCCGATCAGATATTTTGGGCCAAAGGGAGAGCCGCATAGCTAGACTCGCGGACGGATATGGGTTGGTGTTGTTGTTGGCGTTCGCCGCACATAGTCTTAACAAGCTTATATCTAGACGCGAAATAAAACCGATGTCCCTCTCCTCCGATCAGATAGATACATACACATAAGTAAGCAAGCACGCAGGCACGCAGGCACCACCCCCTCTCGCAAAGAAAAGAAAAGGGAAAAAGAAAAAAAGAAAAAAAAGAGTGTTCCCTCCTCCAGCACGGCCTGCAAGGGTTGTATGTATGATAGGCTGCCCTGCCACCACACAACCAACCCCAAACACCATGGATGTATCCCCCGCACTTCGCCAACACACCAAAACCGCCCCCTGGCCAACTCATCCACAATCCACGTTTCCAAAAACACAAATCCACGTCCACGTCCGCGTCCGCATTCGCACCCACCGCGACGGAGAACCCACCACACCCCCGACCCCCACATCCACACACCCCACCCTGACGAACGATAGAAAGAAAAGAAAAAAAAAAAGAGAAAAAAAAAGAAAGTAAGAAAAGAAAAGAAAAAAAAGAAATAAGGGGATAAATACGATGCGCAAAGTTGGGATGAACTGCTGCTGCTTGTAATGATGAAAAGCGGCGGACGACGGACAACATGAGCGCTCACTCGTCGCGGGTCATTCGAATGTGCGGTAGATCGGTCAAGTCATTCCGTACATATGCAAATTTGGATACACCAGCCAAAGAACGAGAACGAGAGAAAAAGAGATATGCTTGCATCTGTCCGAGGCGCGAAGAAAAAAAGGAAACTCCCTAAACCCCATATCATGCCTCCAACGAAAACAATCGGAACAAAACAGTCCCGCACAATGTTTTCCGTTGATTCCAGCCACAGGCAGCCGGTGAGGTTTTGTGGGCACCTGCAGGGCGGAAATGGTAATGGCATGTACAAGAAGAAAAAAACGCCCGAATCCTCCTACCGTCCATGGCCCGGCCCGTACAGCTATTCTGTGGGCTGCAACGTATACGAATATGTGGAAGGGGGAAGCAGAGAAGAGAAAAGAACAAGAGAGAAAAAAAAAAACTCGTGACCAGCCCAGCCCAGCACGAAACACCAACAATCGACCAACATCAACATCAAACAAACAAACAAACGAGAGCTCAACTCCGCAGGCACATGCGCTCAGGAGCTCCTCCCAGCCCAGACGCCGACGCCCTGTCCATGACCGACGACGGGATACTGTCCGGCGCCGTGGGCCGCGGCCGCGGCCTGTCCCTCCGAGACACCAATGTTGCGGCATATGAGGTAAGCCTTCATCGCGGCTGCCTCCTTGGCCAGGTCCTCGGTCTCGTACGTGCTCTCGGTCACGTACTCGCGGTGACCGACCGAGACCGTACAGGCGTAGCCGCTGCCGTAGGGAAGGCACTTGTACAGCGGATCGGTCCAGCGGCGACGGCGGCACAGGCCTAGTTTTTTTTTCAGTCTTAGTTGATGGGGGTAATATTCGAAGTCAGGTGGTAGGGCCCCCAGGGGGGGGGGTTGGCTTACTGGAAAGGTAGAGGATGTAGTACATGGCGTAGAGCGGATTTAGTTATGCAAGGGACGGTTGGGCAAGCAGTCCGAACTCGAATGCAACCGGCGGCGATTGGAAGCTGTCTCGAATCTGGTCCGACTTTTGAGATGCGGATGACGCTCGAGAGGAACAGGAAGTCTATGCAACCTCTGATCTGGAGGTGTGAGAGATGGATGGACTGATGGCTATATGTGTATGTGGTGTGTGTGTGTGTGTGTGTGTTTGTGTGTGTGTGGGTAAGCACTTGGACGCCGACCTTTGGGATGTGTGTGAGAGAGACCGGGAGACTGCTGGCAGGATTGCGTTGGATGGACGAGAGGGGGGCGGGGTGGGGATGAAGTAGTTGTAGTTCCAGCCCGGCAGCTCTGCGGGATGGAGGAGGGAGTAGAAGAGCTGGAGTTGGTGGAGAGAGGAAGTGGAGGTTTGTGGTTGGGGGAGGCGATGGAGCTAGCTGCACTGGAGAAAAAAGCGTCGTAAATGGCGCCTCACAGGTGGAATATAACGCCCTTGGTTGCGGAGCAGCATGTGCGGGGAGGGAGGGGGGATGGGGTGGTGAGTGGTGAGTAGGTGAGTGACCGAGACGTGGTATGGGTATCCGCATACCACCAGACGTCCTGTCAGAGGGGGAGGTTTATCCGGGCTCATAGAGCTCCGCCGCAGTGCAATCGATAGCTAGCTGTGTACCCAGCCAGTCAGCCAGCGAGCGAGCATGCCATGGAGTCTGTGCGCTTGTGCTTCTACATGGAGGCCGCCGATTTGCCCGGGAGCCCTTCGTATCGTTCGGCCGTTCTAGCGCCGGGACCGTGGGCGTAGGTGGCACCCTCCGCCCCAAGCCCCACTCCGGTGGTAGCGAATGGGCGAGCGGCGATAGGGTGTCATTTACGACCGCTCTCTCCGCTCCCAGGCGGTAGCAATGGCAATGGCAATGGCAACGGGCAGCCTCCCAGACCAGACCGGGCCAGGCCATAGCCACGCCGTCCGTCCGTGCCACCATCGCCATCACCACCACCATCACCATCACCATCACCACCACCACCACCACCACCACCACCACCACTATCGCCATCAATCCCATCCTGCTGCCGCCTGGCCCACGGTCCGCATCTCCATGCTTTCCAATCGACTCGATCGGTTGGCTCAGTCGCCCGGACCGTCCCCGTCCAATCGTCCACGAAGAAAACCGGAAGGTCGTTCGAGACGAAAGGAGGAGACGAGCGTCGAACGACGAGCTCGAAGCAAACGGAACACATCTTTTTCCAGTGGGTTGCATTGGGTGCATTCTAGGCAGTCGGGGCAGGCGGGCAGGCAGCTGCTAACGTGAGCGTGTATATACAGGGAGGGATGGAGGGAGGGAGGGAAGATATCGCCCGGAACGAGTGGACAAAAGCCCTCACGCCCACTCCCTTCACACCCACATATCATACGCACACGGACTGCAGCCACTTCCGCAGGCTAGCAGACTACTGGCCCCGCGATAGTACGCGACCTCCGGGCACGGGCGCGACGACGACAATCGAGTTGCGCCTGCGGAAAATTGATGATGCTCCTCGCAGGGTGGTGGTAGTGGTTGTGGTGGTTGTGGTTGTCGACCTTGCATGGGCCATTGACCCTCCATTCCAAATATAGCTAGGAGGTTTGTGTGTGCGTGTCTGAACTTTGAAGTGTGCGTTTGCATGGTTCGAGAACGTGCAACGATTGCCGGTTGGTGATCGCCCAGCAGCACGGCTACTTGTCGCTCTCTACATGCCCGCTGTACTCTATCCACGGCCATTGTGCCCGTATAGAGCACACATGCTGCCGCCGCGCTGCCATGCACGCATGTACCTATTCTAGAGCGCCGATACATAGCGCTACCGCCAGCTAGCTCGCTGCAGGATGGTTAGCACCGCGGCTGGTACTCTATATACTCTAGCTGCTATGTATCGAGATACATACATAGCTGCACAGACAGTTTTGTCCGTGCACTGGCGATCGGGCTGTGGCCAGGCTTCTTCCTTCCCTAGGGCTTACCGGGATACCATCTGGAGCTAACAGCACTCACCACCAGCTACTGTACTTGTATTTACTCCGGAGGAAAAGAGCCGGAGAGCGCTGCTGTAGGAAAGAACTGGCTGAGAGGGGCGAAGAGGAATGGTGCACGCTCGCTGCAGGTGATCACCCATCCCCGCAGCGTGGAAGTTGGCGATGATGGTGTGGTGGCGGAGAAGTGGTGACAGTTGTGATGGTGGTGGTGGTGGTGGTGGTGGTGGTGGTGGTGGTGATGGTGATGGTGGTGATGGTGGTGGATGCAGGATGGCAGTGGTACGACATGCTAGCCGGAGTAACGTAACGTATGGAAACACACACACAAGAAAGGGCATTTTGAGTCAGGATGAAACCCAGGTCTCTTTAGCGCGGACCATGGGCGGTATGGATGCGGTCTTCAAAATCCGGATCTCGCGAAGTGCAAGACGCAGTTGCACTCACGTGCTTTTTGCCGGCGTTGCTCAGGCGTAGCAAGTAAGGCGGCAGAGGAAGGGATTATGGGGAAGAGACCACTACTACAACTAGGAGTATCCGCGGGCTTCATCGCCACTTTCTTCTCGGGCGGGCTTCGTGTTTCTTCCCTGCGGAATCCAATCGTGCTTCGATCGAAACCGAGCAAGACTGATTTTGCCGCCGGGACGGGCTGAGGGAGGAGGGCGGGCGGGGGACGATTACAGACGACTCCATCCCCATGGCCGTTCTTCTACGCTTCGTATACATCGCAGAGTGAGTGGGCAGGTTGTGGTACAGCCGGAAACAACTTCCCTGGCTGCACTGATGAGTTGGCAGCGATGGCGGTTGGTTAGCTAGCCTTTTCGTTCCTTTTCCTCCTGGTTTGCCGGGGCGCTGACGAGTCGGAGAATAGCCTTGTGGTCCCCCCCCAATTTGCATGCGCACACGCCTGCAAGCGGATCTGCATCCAACGACGTATGTAGTATCTAGCTTAAAAAAAGAGTTCGCACTTTGCAGCCCATCGATGGTTTTTTCCCCGCTGGTGATCCCTGCGAGACGAACCATTTCACTCCTCCCGTTGCTGTCATCGACGTCGTCGTCGTCGGTGTTGGCGTTGGTGTCCAATAATCCCGCCCATAGGACTTCGACGTTTCCTCAGCCCTTGCCTCCTTCCCTCCCCCCCCCTCCATATCCACGAGCCAGCACGCAGCATGGGCGATTCGTGCGGTTTGGAGCGGCTCGGGTGCCCGCCTTTTGCCTTCCCCCCTCCCTCCATGGCGGTGGCCCGCATACGTGAACAATTGGGATTCGTCCGAACGGTTGCCGGTGCTGCTGCTGATGCTGCTCGGGGGCGGGAAGGATTCATGCTCATGCAGGAAGGCTGAGGCGTGTGAGGGGTGCGAGGTGCGTGTGGTCGAGTGCCCACTTACGTGCGGTGCCGATGCGGGCCTAGTCTAGCTGGCGGTTGGAAAGTTATGACAGCCGGTAGAGGATCGTAAGTACCCTCTCCCAATCATCGGCCAGTGATTCGTCGAGTACTAGCCAAGTGGGCATAGTATGTAGCTGGTCGTGCAGGGCGAAAAGCGAGCTAGGGGGAAGGAGCGAGAGCAGATTCGACGGACTCGAGGGGGCGGCAGGCTCGTGGCCATGCGGAATGGGATACGTTATGTACGCATGTACCTACGGTAGATGTGGAGGAAGGGGGCCGAATGAATGGTAGTAGGACTGGATGGATCCATGGTGGGCCAGGTCAATGACGCAGACTGTGCCTGGCGGATGAACCGTAGTTACCTCGGCTGATGCGGTATGTGTCCTAAATCCACCTAGCGGGAGCGCTACACGGCTCTATCTGGATTCGCTCGAAAAAAGAAAGCGCCTAGTTGATGAACATGCGGGCAGGAGGATGAATGCCGCACCTGGAACCGAATCCGCCTCAATTTCTCACGGCGCATTCGTCTTTCCGATTCCGTTAACAGCAGAGCCCGGCGAGACGCCCATGTCGTCTGGGTAGAGCGTGTGGGGCGGCCAAGATGATCGTCAGGATGGGAAAGACCCGCCATTGTCCATATGCATGGTGCGGAGTGGCATTCATGGAGAACATGCAGAACAGTGGCGTGCCAGTAGTTACCCTCTACGGTGACAGCAGATCTCCCTCTCTCCCGTCGCCTGCCCATCTTGCCGGTCCAATGGGAACGAGACGGCCCCGGGAAAAGAGAAGGAATTTCGGCACGTCTCTCTGCTCTACCCACAATACATCCACAGCTACCAGCCAAGGGGGCCAAGATTTGAAGCGGAAACCGACAGTGGGACTGACGGGAAGCTGACTGGCCATCAATTGGCGGACGGCGGGAACGGAGCCAGTAGTCGGTTTCTGCAGAAAAAGAAAGTGCGGAACCTAAAAAGGAAAGCCAGGAAATAAAAGAAAGGGAAGAAAAGAGCACATGTATCCACTCCCGACCTCTGGCCCAGGCGCCAGATCTGCACCACAATTTTCTCAGTGCCGGACGTACATAGAGCGCTGGCTGCGGCTGCACGTGTGGCTGCATTCCCTTGCATGCGTGTTCCAACAGCGCTGTCGACGTAACCGGTAATCCGCAAAGTCGCAGAGTATGTATCTGCCTCTGTGGTCGGCGCGCGTGCGGGCCACGCTCGTTCGCACCCGAAGTTCGAACCGTCCCACGGAAAGGGAAAAGAAAAAAAAAGAGACAGAGAAAAGAAAATAGACGGAAAGGAGAGAAACCCGTGGTCTAGCTGTTCAGGGCTTCGTACGCTTTCTTCGCTGCGCGCTCTCTTGCGTTCTCCTCGGCTTTGTAGACGTATGCCGTCTCGAAGTCGCGGCCACCAGCGCTGACGATGCATGAGTACAGGCACAGCGACTGCGTGGCGGTCGTGGCAGTACGGCTCGCACCCGCACAACCTGGGAGGCGTGTGTCCAATGCGACGTTGCCGCCGCCGTTGTGTTCGAATACTTCGTACAGCGGTGCTGATAACCGCTGGGTGGTGCATAAGGCTAGGACAGACGTGTCAGAAAATATGCCAAATCCGGGCCCATAATCCACAACGCAGGGCAGATACATAGGTCGCATGGTTCGGCCACTGCTGGTTCCGGTGATGACCATGGTGGAGGGGCCGTACGCCGGAGAGAAACAAACCTTGTAGCAGCGATTGCCAGTAGGTCCCAGTGTGTGAAACGGGCATTTCTGAGCTCGTCTGGATATTGTTGACAGCTTTTTGCTAGCCCCAAGAAGACGGCGCCGCGGCGGTAACGGATTCTGAATGAGTTCCCTTCTTTATCGACAGTAACCCGGAGCCTTGGGGTTGGAAACGCCTTGCGACTGGAGCCAGACGCCAAGTTGGAATGCCTGCCGACACTCCGCCAGAGCTGATGCCGAGCCCCCGGGAAAAGATTGATGGTGACGGTGTGGTCGACAACAACCACACTTCCAGAATACCCCTCGAGGCAAATAGCTAGTGGTAGCCCCGGGGACTGTGGAGGAATGGGCGAAGGGAGGTTGCGGTGCCAACCGGACTGCAACAGTCGTAAACTCTAACTTGCACCCGTTGTTCTGCCGTAGTCGCCGGACGTGGATAGTCCGCATGATCGGTGGCCGGAATCCCCGACCGGGGAAGATGTAGGTATGGTGTTGTGCGCTCAAGTGGGGAAGCCAACAGCTGCGGAACAGAGGTGAGGAAATGCCGAGAAACCACGACCTTTCCAAATCAAACAATGAGCAGTAGGACCACAAGATCGCCCACAGACCCCAGGGGGCCCTCAGCTTCAGGCTCTGGCCCCCCGAGCACAAACCAGCCCGTCGGATGTCTGAAATCGCAAATGCAAGCCCAGAAATGTTTCGACTGAGCATTGCACCACGTCCAGCCAATCGTACGCCTCAACAATGCCGATAGCCTTGTGCCCCAACAGCGATCACAGGGGCGTCCCAAGAGCATCCACGGCTCATACGTCAACACGTAACAGACAAGGGGAACGGATCGAGCAGCAATTCTGCGGTCGTTCAGTAAACCTGCGCTACCGGGCCATGACAACAGCTGCACCCCGGCCAAGGTCGTACATCATCGCGCATTGTTCCCACAGCAGTAGTGGAACTTAACGCTGCAGCACAGCATCGCCGTATCCGACGGCACTGAATGGGTGCTGAGGAGTCCGTGTTGTACGGCGGCGCAACGGAGTAGCCTGACATGATTTCCGTATCGACACCATGCGTGATATATCGTTTGTGTGCATTCTCTGCCTGTGGGACTGTCGGTGATCCGATCCCGAGCGGTTGCCGTGCCGCGCAGCGGGCTTGCCGAAAGCCTGGATTCGAATCATATCGCCTGTGTTAAGCCTTCGATAACCGACTCCAAGAGAAAAAGAAGCGAGCATGAGAAGCACCACAGAATTCGAGCCAGTGGCAGCCCGAGAACATGTATGATCGCATCTCCCATTCATGCTGAATCGGTGAAATTCGTAATATAGGCATCGGGCACCGGACAAAACGAAAGTAGGTGGCCTGCAAAAAAATGTGTCGGAGGACCGCGCCTGGCTTGCATGCGTCGCTGCACGCTATCTTGGTAGGTTGGTGGATCGAAGGTGGACAACGCAGAACTGCCCTACCATCGTGCATCGCCGGGAGACTTGCAAACGGAAGTGAGACACCAGAGGGTGGCAGCGCTTGGTCCCGTGGTATGATGGATACTTCCTTGTGGGCCTGCAGAACTGCGAATTCGAAAGAATTTAGCAGCAGCATGCACGTAACCGGTACATATGCACGACCGCCGTAAGGACGAAGCACTCGCAGGTGCTGCCTAGAGAAATTCGAGGCCGATACGGAGGTCTGGAGTCGCAGTCGTGCGGGGTAACGATTCCCAACATTGGGTATCTGCGAACGGCGTATCGGAAGATACTACCTCGAGTGGATGATCGGATTCGGTGGGCCGATTCGGCATTTCCCTTCCGGTCGTGTAGCCAAGCCCTCATGCGGTACGGTCGTGGTGGCGGTCGTGCCAGTGACGGCGGTCTGCACAGCAGGGCGAACTCAGAACACAAGTACGCACACCCCACCCCTTCGACAATAACGACTGCAGACAACCCCCCAGCGGCCAACGGGCGGATAGTGAAAGGTGCGGGTGTTGCGAAAATACCTCCGCCTTCACCTTTAGGTCGTGCCACTGGAACGCAGTAGAGCGCGCCAGTTAATATTAGTCGTGCTAATAATGGTGGTGGTGGGCACGGAACGGCACTATCTCCAGTGCTATCTTGAATAGGTCACTGCAGGCGCCGCAGCGGTCACGACAGCAAAAGCTGTTGAAGAGCTAGCTATCCAGAAGTAAGAAATTCCTCGGGGATTGTTGGTGAGCACTGAGAACAAGGTCGACCTGAGGATTGAATGGATGAGAATGCGCGAGAACGCTAGTCCGCGCGCGATGATCCACGCCCGTATGGACTAATCTACGCCGAGAAGGTGATTGCCTTGGAGAAGGGCTGTGCTGTGGTTTGAAGTGTCTCTTGTTCCCTTTAGAGGAAGGTCCAACCGCGGTTTGTGAGGTTCGTTGTTGCTGCTAGCAGGATATACGTGGGCATTCGACGGACCAATGGGGGGGATGAACCAGTTGGCAGATAGGATGTGACTTCATTCAATAATCGTAAAAGTATGAACTGCTCAACGTGCAACTGGCTCAATATCCCGGCCCAACGAGAAGATTGTTGCCGAAGCAACTCTTCCTCGCGGAAGATCGTTCCAGAGCTCGCCTTCGAATCGATGAAATTGAATTTCGCCTTGCTCGAAAGCCTTTGCGTGCGGATATACGTACATACGCAGGGCATCTGGGCCAAGGCTTCTGCAGCTGTCGCCTCGGATGGAGACGTCTCGTACGTCCCATGGCAGGAAAGAAACGGACGCTCGTCCAATATATGTTGACCGAAACGGATGTTTATATCGAAGCTGACTGAAGCCGAACCACAATTCTCCATCTAGCGTCGATCCACCTGTGCCGAAACATCCCTTGGATGGCCACCGGCAATCGAGACGGCGAACCGAAGATTCGAAAACTCGGGGTCTGAAGAAGGCGAATCCAGAGTGAGGAGGGGTCCCGGGAGTCAAGATGAAGTCGATCACCGTCCGCCGGTTATGGCCCTTGGGATCGCAGGACCACAAGGAACAGGTGGGGGCGGCGAAGGAAGACATCGAAGTCCCACGAAGGCCGATGTCCTATGGCGATCTCAAAGACCTCGAAGCGTCATGGTTCGCCCCCGGGAAGAAGAATGTCCAAAAGTCCTGCCCCTATCCTAGATGTGGTAATGGGGCGCAAGTGGCATAAGCGGGAGGCTGACTTGCTCTAGCTATCGTCGACCGAATCCGGAGCCGAAATCTTGTCCTGAAGCTCCACGAAGTCTCAGTGGATGACCGGGTTGAAGTTCTCCGGACAAACCGCTCTGGAAAGGGCTCGCGAGGGACCTCGGGGTTGGGAATCCGCGGCGGCCTGGTGGGGCAAACTATTTATTTTACCCCGCACCCCGTCGGCACAAGGAGTACATCGCAACATCATGGGTGCATCACCGGTCGGAGGAGTATCGAAACGAAATAGGCTCCCCCTTCGTTGGGAGCGCCCGGCGTAAGAGCATTGCGGCCGGAAGCGGTGAGGAGCCCGCGGGGCCAGAATCAATGGTGGCCGTGCCAGCCTCTTTATTCACAGCCATATACCTCGGCAGTCAATCAGACTACGATAGCACCGAATGGATACCCATTCGCCAACTCTGCTATTACTGACACGCGGCGGCAGTTCATCGATTACATACCAATGCGGACTGCCGGTAGGGCCGACAGTTCCAGATCCACGGTAAAGGGAAATCCCCCAATCCATCGTCTCGATGACCCTCCATCTCCACTCCCAGCATCCACCCCCTCCCATCGTTGCTTCTGCCTCTTCCGTCGAATGGATGTGATCCGGGCCAACAGCCTGCTCCGCACCAACTGCCAGCTGCTCCTGACGATGCGTTGCGGGAAAAAGCCCTTCGGGCGTGGCTGCGAAACACGTGTCATGGTCGCTCCACTTCCGGCGAGCAACTCGCGGGAAGGGGGAGTAGGAGGAGCACACGGGAAGGGAACAACTCAGCCCTAGCGCGCAGCGAATACAAGAAATCTCTGAGGGTGCGGACGGTCGAAAGCCGAGAACTCGGTGGGGTTGTAGGAAACGTCGTGAACGCGCGCTGTTCTCACTTCTGGAGGTGGGCTGCTCAATGACGTACGGGTTTCAGTACGATATTCCTGAAGCGGCTTAGGGAGCGTATGCTCTGCGTTCGGGATTGCTCCAGACTCGCCACAGCAATTGAGCCCCACCTCGGTACTGTACTCTAGAGCTTCCTTTTTTTTCTCCGCTGGCGAACCACCCTGCCGCTCCTTCCTTTCCCTCCGCTCCCCTCGCGGATGGGGGTAGACAAGTTGAGCGGGGCCATGGCGCCACTACGGATGTTGCTCTTCGTGTCAGCAAACAGACCACAAAAGAAATTATGCGTCGAGCACTGTCGATATAGATGGAGTGGAGTATGTAGATTGCTCTAGACAGGCGACATATCTGGACCCTGAGTTTCGTTTGTAGGACGAGTGGTGATCGAGAGGGGTATCATGTAGGTGAGAGGCATGCAGTTGGTGATGCTGCGGGTGCCAAGTTTCTGCGGTTCCTGAGGGCCGGGTTTGCCGCAACCCTCCAGCAAGAGCGACTTGTCCGACTGCTGCTAGGGCCTGCTCCTTTGGATATTCTCGGAGATTCGTCCGTTCTTTCGATTGGACGTCGAAGCGTTGGAATGCCAGATGCAGTTATCTCCGTACTGGCCCGGGACGATGTGGGTTGCAACCTGTGCCTCCGGAACAATGGGTGGATGGAGCATAGATGGGAAGCAGATGTGGATGTGCGTCGCCGCAGAACCCGAAATCCACCGCGCTCAGCTCGTGAAGGACAAAATCGGACATCGAGATGGGCCTGTGAGTGACAGCTGAGGATGTCAACTCTGTCACCGTGCGCATATCGTGCATGTGCGCGGAGACCCCCACCGCTCGTTGCTCCGGATGCCAGCGTGAAGAGATTTCGCGACTGCAACGCAAGTAACTACCTGCCACAGGACAAGCGGAAGCCAAAGTGCGCTCGGCGGATACGGCAAGTCTGGAGTCTGGAAGTCTGGGGTCTATCGTACATACTGGATGGAATACGTGGTGACACCACCAGTAACGGGGGACTGATGTACGATGACGTGATGGCGCAGCAGAGGAAAAGTAACTGCATCCTGAAGACCCGAGCGGAATCGCGGATATTCCGCTTGCGTTCGATAGCTGGCCTGGCACCTAGCAACGACCTCCACCACGCTCGAGCTCTCGGCGCATTCCAACGCTGCGTATCTGGATACTTCCTTCAGGGCCTAGATGCCCAATTACACCACTACTGGCTGCCAACGAGACTGTATAACCATTTGCCCTTGCCCCTACATTCCACTGCTGGCGCCGAGCCACGCCACGCCGACAATGATGCCGCCACAGTGCCGTGCTAGCGCTATGGTATGTAGATATGTGTCCGACCGGCTACTGGCCATGGGATTTGCGCTCCCGGCGCAGATGGCGATAGGTAGCAACCTGGCGAATGGATCATCGTACATTCCGATGGAGATGCAGCCGGAACTGTAATTCAAGCTCATCATGGTGGGCTCAAAGTGAGATGAGTACGACTTAGGCGTGTGCGAGTACCTGGTCAGTTGACTGGCCACTGGCTCAAACCCTTGCCAGATGCGCAAGGGCGATCCTATCACCATCCACCTTCGTGACATGTTTGATCCCCGGCAACATACACACCGAGTGGGAAACACAAAAGAAATGGCTGTTCTGTCAGGAGAAAGCGATATTCGCTTTGCTGTATTATCTCGGATAAGAGTCCTCTTTTTGAAAGTGGTTAGCGCCGCTCTTGGCAGTCTTGGCGTTTAGTCAATATCAAAATCACTAACCCATGATATTGTCTTGTACTTGCATGCGGCATCAGGCCTCGTCTTTCCAACAGAACTCCACACCGTCATCATCTTCAGTATCGCTGATACTAGGAAACATCTCTGCAACCACATACTTACTGCCTATGGACGCCTTCCGGTCTCTTACTTCTTCTAGCTAAACGTACTGGTTCAACAGGAAGTTTTTTCTTGCCTCTGACCTCCGAGCCCGCCCACAACGCGTCCACCGATCCCGCCGACAACGCGACTGCTGAGGGAGAGCAGGGAGCTGTGAGGGGTTGAATATTAGTGGATTTCTTAAGTAGGCAGAGGCCTAGGTACTTAGGGAATGGGAGTTATTACTGGATTTACCTCTGGATTTGGGATCCCCGCCCGCGGCCCCTGGAGCGTCCACGCTGGCCTCTTATAGCTATCTTGAGAGGCGTATCATCATCACTGCTAGTACTGGATGCTGCCGGGAGGGTGGGTCCGGTTGTTGTGAGCGCTGCCGAGAGTTCGTCCGCCTCGAGTCCAGCTGCTACGGCAGTGCGCGATGGACTGGCCGTCACTGCTGTACGCGAGTCGCTCGAAGTGAGTGGGCTCAACAACTTGGTGAGAGGTTCATCTTCATCCTCACTGGCGTCGGTCTCTGGATTGTCGCTGGTGCCCTCAGAAAGGCCTTCTCAAGCTTAGGCCAACGTCGGCGAGATGGTCGGTGTCTCTTCAGTGAAGGCTTCATCAAAATTAATACCTCCTCCTCCTGCCGCCATCTGTGCAAATATCGTGTATGCTTTAGGTTGTAACGCTTGCACACCTCCTTAGCCGTCGGAGCTCGTAGACCGCCTTTGCCATCATCTATCCTGCCATATGTCGCACATGACAGGAACCCCAATTCGAATGCAGTTGTAAACGCTCGTTTCTCGCGGGTGCGATCTGTAGCCGGAGAAGGAAACTTGCGCGAGAGGTCTGCTGTCGCCCGTCTCCTTGGACCGGGCATCGTTTTCGGTTTAGGGGCGACAGAGGCGGACGGCAAATCGGCTCGGTGTTATCGTCGTCTTCATCCGGGGCATTGCCGGTAGGTAATTGAAGCGAAGGTGTAAGAACGAGAGTGGCGGATTGCGATACGATTGTGTGAGGTGTGGTTGGCATTGTGAAATTGACTCCGATGTTAACGTTATTGCCTTGATCTTTGTGGGGTGTTTTGTTGCGATACTACTCAGCTCACTGCCATTCTCACGAGCTTTAGCCTCTCAAGTGTTCGACATGGTGGTAGGCTGTAGTTGCAAGAAAGAAGCTTACTGTCAGCTCATTTCGTGTTGATTTTACGAGAAACCCTTTTATATATGTAGTTACCATGAATACCATCGACAGGGTACAAGTTTGACCCACGGGCCTAGTCACCGCCCGCAGAGGCCACCGCCGCTTTCCCAGTGAGTAGTTATTTGAAGTTACTGACTAGGCATTTAAGTTAATTGACTTGTCATTCAAAGTCTGTGACCAGTCAATTTAACCCATTGACTAGTCTACGGTCTTCTTTATTTACTGGCGGCGACGCCAATTGATTCCGCCCTCGTTCTCTCCCTATTGAATCTATGCCCGCACTTCGCAACAAAAGTAGTGATAGAGAGCTGTACGGTGAAACTTACACCGTGTCGATATATAAAAGGTTTTCTCGATTTTACCCCTGAAGAAAAAGAAAAAGTTCATTGTGTATAAGTATGTACCTAAATATTCGAAACCATTTCAAGCGGCCATGACGCTAGGCCTCCCAAAAAATAGATGTGGCTGCGACAAGTATGTACGTGCTTGTAACAAAGACAGGTAACGATGCACCCCTATCTCAGTATTGCACCAACAATTTCTACTACTATCATCACCACCATCACCATAGATACCCAAATAGCTTCGACCAAATGTCTTCCAGTTGGTTCCCCTCCCAAAGGATACGAACCATTCGAAGGAGCTGCTCTTTCAGTTAGAAAAACCCGTTGTTTTGCCAGTGGATTGTTTCGACGAAGTTTGGCCATTGGTATGCAATGTTTACACGTTTCAAAATAAGAGTATACAGCAGAAGAGAGCTGTACAAGTTGAGCACGGGGAATGTCGTTTGAAAAAAAAAAGCCGGACACCTAGCAGTAGCCAACCACGAGTCAACGATAATCCAATCAAACGGAACCAGCATCATCCACGATAAAGATCAGTGTTCAATTACTGTCAAATTGACGCGTCAACTCACTGGACTGTATCCTACCGTTACCTCGAACGCAAAACTGAACATCACCACTGTCACGATTTGAAACCAGTTGCATGGTGAAAAAGTCAAAGCCTGTACAGGAGCTGATCGCGACGGAAGCCGAGAAGAGCGTATGGAAGAAGGAAAAGAGATTCATCGATTTGATGAAACCTTGCCGGTATTTCGATCCCTTGTTAAATAAATACATTGAAATTTACTAATTATATAGGTTTACCTGTTACTATTATCTTACATGCCGACACGTTTTCGCTTGGACACCGAGACTAAGGTATTAACACCTGATGTTTGGCATATTCATATGTTCGATGAGCTTGGAATGGCTGTGGAAGGTGCTGGAGAAGCACCAGTGCAGGATAATGGACGGATCGAGGTAATTCTGGATCTTCGTTAACTACGACATATCACCTATGGTATGCATGAGTTGATGGAGAAAACCAATTGTACAAAGGCAGGCAGACCGGGGAGTTGTAAATATTTTCTTAAAAAAATAATTGTACTATGGGACAGCGAACATCTGAATTTCTCGTGATGACATAAGTAGTGTCACTGCCTCTTCGCCCCGCTTCGACCGTCCCCCGCAGCCCCCGAATTTTCGATCAGATTGTTTACCCCGAGGCGCAGAATCTGTTATAGTTGTGCAGTGCGGACGAGGGGGGTGCTGCGCTGGTTTTGTTGGTACACCCCGCCCGTGTTGTGCCACACGCTAAATTTCAGCGTCATGGCCGCTTGAAAAGGATCCTAAATATCACTTGCACCAAGAGCACACTAGTGCACTAGCGTCCACTTAGTGCGTTAGTGCTTGACTTATTTACGCGTTCTCTACACGGATCTGGCACAAGCGAAAGTCCCCCATGGGGCGCACTACCACAATTTACTTAGACATGCTTGGCGATTGGCGCAAGCCCTTGCATATGCTTGCAAATTTTAACCACGTGACTCAAACTGACAAGTCCCAGGGGATTCCCACGCTCTCTTCCACGGTAACTACTCAATTCGCCTTGCGCACCTCGTCGTCAGCGTTCAACCACCAACCGGTTTTGGGACTCCCTCGCTCCACCCGCACGATGGCCTCGAACACGCTCTTTCTCACCGATACTAGTCAGATCACAACAATGTCGCCTGCGCCCAACCTCACGGGCCAGACTTTCTTTTCGCACCTACACATGCCGACACACCAGAATTACAGTAAATGGACTGTTAACCTCAGCTCGTCGTTCGCACATCCCCCTTCTCTCACTACCGACGTCCTGACCATCACCGACGCGATGACTTCCGACGGCGTCCCGCACCCGGACCCGGTGTTCGTCCTCTATGCTACGCTGAATTGGTACTTTCACCTTCCGACGCCGACGAATCCCCCCGCGATTCCCGGTGCGCCGCGCAAGGAATGGATGGTGAACCTCGACCGCATCGGTCTCTTCGCGCGTGAGGAAGCGCTGGCGGCGGCGGAGCAGGCGGGTTTGATCCTGCTGTTTGACAGCTCCATCCCCGACGGCTCACTGCTACCTCGCGCCGTAAAGCGCGCGTTCTGGCAGATCTCGTACCCGTTCATGAAGCTGCCGAGTCCGGTCGTCTACACCATCTCGGCGTTCGGCGTACGCCATCCGATACGGCCGCGCCCTGCGCGCATGCTGTATAGACGTCACGTTCCGAGCCTGAATGCGGTGTTGACGTTCCGTCTTGCTCGGTTGGACGACGCGCCGTTGGTCAATAAGTGGATGAATACCCCCCGCGTATCTGCTTTCTGGGGAGAGTCGGGGCCGATCGCAAAAACGGCAGATTTCTTGCGGCAGAATCTGGAGAAACGGCATTCTTTCCCGGTAATTGGGAGCTGGGAGGCGGTGGTTGTCCAGGATGGGAGGGTGATGGAGAGTGGAGTCGAGGAGCCATTCGGGTATTTCGAGATTTACTGGGTGAAAGAGGATCGTCTGGGCCAGCTCTGCGAGGCGCAGGACTGGGAAAGAGGGTTACACGCGCTGGTGGGAGAACAGAAATTCCGCGGCGCCCAAAGAGTTAGGGGATGGCTAGGAGGGCTCTGCCATTACTGCTTCTGCGACGATCCTAGGACGATGAGGATCAGCCTGGAGCCACGAGTAGACAACGCAAGGTCAGTCTTCCGGATGAACTTTGATGTGCTGTGAATCGTGCGACTGACAACCTCTCGGGTTAGGTTCATTGGCTACCTCCACCAAGAAGGATTCGCCAAGGAGAGGGAATTGACCTTTCCGCACAAACAGTCGGCGCTCATGAGACTGACCCGCGAGGCATGGGACGGACCTGCTGCCTAAACCGCTCGGGATGTGCCACTAAATATCTTTTGGTACCTACATGCCCTCCAAGAGGTACGGCCAAGCTGCGCGTGGGTATGGCGATGATCGGGTGCTAATAAAAGGAATACCCTTTTACTTGGCGGCATTTCGGTGTAATATTGACAAGAAGTGGAAGTTTCATTTTCTTGGATCCCCAACTGAGATGTCGATTGGTAGATTGGCATAGCCGAAGTGCTTGATTTTTTTTTTTTCTCTCGCTGCATTGTTTACTTGCTCTGTAAAGTAGCTACGAGCCACACCGGCTTTCCTGTCGCTGACAATAGAACGATAAATGATCACGACGTTCTGTGAATCCGTGTGATTCAACCCGTGGCCCTACCACGACCAACGGAGGCTACACCGCAGAGCAGGTGTTTTGCCTGCGAACTCAGGAGCAATGACAGCTAGTGTAATTTACGGACAGCTGTCGACGAGAGATGGTGATGGACTAGGCACGTAATCTCACTCGGCATTCACAGAGACGGACCGTCGACCGGCTGGAGCGGCCAGAGGGCATCTGTCCGCTAAGTGATACTAGAACAGCAGCTCTACGGGCCGCCTTTTACTCACTAGGGACACAGCACCGGCACGCACGCACACGATGTCACACGGATTCTTGAGGTGTGGAGGAAAGGTAGCATTCGCATCTACTCTCCGCGGTTCCCCTCCTTCAGAAAACGTCTCCACTCAGCCGCCTTCTCCTCCCCGACGAGCGCGACGAGCCCGTTCCAGTCCAGAAACTCATGATCGCGAAAGTCGAACCCGGGCACCACCACCTCACTGATCAGCAGCCCCTCTTCGCCGTCATCGCGCGAAGGCTCGAGTGCGGACGACTTCCACACGCCGCCTTCGACGATCCACATGATCTTGTCTCCCTTCTCGAGGTCGGGGCCCACGACGTACTCCTCCACGCTGCCGTCCCCGTGGATCAGCCGGTACCGTCCGCGGCCGCGGTGGTGCAGGTGGTACGTGAGCGCTTTGTTGCGGTGGAAGTGGCCGACCGGCGACGCCGGCGTCAGGAGGTAGTGGATGCTCGTCGATGCGAGGCGGACGGCGTCATGCGGATGGTCGCTGGCGTCCGCGAACGGGTTCGGCACTGTCCGGGGGTTCTCGTGCGTGCGACGGAAGAATCCCCCCTCCGGGTGCGGCTCGAGGGAGAGCGCTGCGGCTAGTCGGGAGTCGGGCGGCATGAAGGCGGGCGGATAGGTCGGCGGGTTGTCTATCCAGATGGCGGGGATGGCTGAGAACAATCCAGAAACCAGAGCTGCTGGCTGTAGCGTGATAGATAGCGTCAGTGCTGGTGGCACAGCTTACGACGCCGTCGAACGGTCACGCAGATTTATGTAGCGAGCAGCCGCGGTATCTATGTACCCAAAGATGATGATGCCGAGAACAAGACGACGGCAGAGAATCTCCTGAAGATCGGGTCCGCCTTGTCATCTCTTCTCTTGTTTTTGCCTTTTGGTGATCGCCAGTCGGCCAGAGTTGCATCTAGAGCAGAGGGTGGCTAGATAGATAGCTGCCTGATAATGTCCGCTCCACCCCAGTCAAAAAAAAAGTCGTCGTATGTACACTGACACTGGCAGCAGCAACGGTCGCGATCGATACCACTTTCTCACCGTCACCTCCTCCTCGGCGCCCCAGCTACACAAACGCACCATCCAATGAACTTGCAAACAACATACCACCGGCTCCAGCGAGCTGGCTCACCCTTCCGCACAAGCGCCAGCTCTTCGTCCTCGCGCTCTGCCGACTGAGCGAGCTCGTCACCAACACCTCGCGACTCAGCTACCGCTGCTTCCTGATCGAATCCTTCCACGCGCCGGGATCATCGCCTCGTCGTTCGTGCTCTCGCAATGCGTCACGGGCGCGATATGGGGTCGGCTGTCCGACCACATCGGCCGGAAACCGTGTGTTCTCCTCGGCCTGATCAGCAACGCGATCTCGGTCCTTGGCCTGGGATTCTCGAACACGTTCGAGAGCGCGCTCGTGTTCCGGATCCCGGGCTGGTGTCTGAACTCGAACTTGGGCGTACTGAGGGCCATATGCTGAGCGAGACGATACGCGAGAAGAGGCATCAGAGCCGCGCGTTCCTGATCCTGCACATGTGCTTCAATATAGGCATCATCTTGGATCCCGCACTGGGGGGCGTGCTGGCTGACCCGGTGAGGTCTTGGCCGGGGAGTGTCTTGGGAACTGGGAGCGGTGCCAACGGCATCTCTGGACGCTACCGGATGTTATCAGCGCGATATTCCTGGCGGGGAGTTCTATTGCGGGCTGATGTTCCTGGATGAGGTCCGTATAATCACCGTCCAAAAAACGGGGGGTGAGGAGTGCTAATGGATGTCAGAGGCTGGAAAGCAAGAAACACCGCATCTCCGGCCGCGGCGCACAGTCCCTCCCATTGCGTCAATCCCGCCGTCTACGCGGCGACCAGATACATAGACGAGACCTCCCCACTCATCGCCAAGCCGGACTCTCCAGCGCCGCCCGCACTGCGCAGGAAACCCTGACCCCCAGTATCGTCAAGACGTTCTTCGTGTTCACGCTCCTCCCACTGCACAACAGCACGGTCATGAACCTCTACCCACTCCTGCTCTCGGCACCACATGGCGCCCCGCTCCGTGGCGGCCTTTCCCTCTCGGCGCAGTCCGTGGGCCTAGGTCTATCCATCCTCGGGCACCCTCGGAATAACCTGCCAACTCCTCTTGCACCCGCCGCTGCAAGCGCACCTTGGCCTCCTCCGGTCGTTCCAGCTGGGCTGCTTCCTCTTTCCGATAGCACAAGCACTGACCGCTCTCCTAACAATACTGGCGCCAGGCCCAATGGCCATGTGGGAGGTCGTCATGGGGAGCTTGGGAATGCAAGTAGCCACACGAACGTTTGCACTCCCCGGAAGCGTGATCCTGCTGACCAACAGCGTCGAGGAGGAGGGAGTGAGTGCTCGGCACCGTCCACGGCATCGGGAGCAGCATGCCGAGTGGCGGGCAGGGCGGTCGGGCCCGCGGCCGGCGCGTGGCTGCTTGCGGCCGGGCTCGAGGGGAGTGCCAGCGTGAGCACCAGCGGCTGTCTTCCAAGGACTTGCCGCCGTCGCAGCCACAAGCGCCGTTTGGGGGCCGAGGTTGGGCGTGTAGATTACGTGTATGTAGCTGTGCTGTGTGGGACGACGGAGGTTAGTCAGAACCGAAACAAAGCGTGCCATCGCACGCGTACATACTTAGATACCATTGCCAAGCGCCGATTTCATGAAACACCCGTACCTGTTTCCGCCCCCATCAACCAGTCAAGATGAAACCCCAACATTCACCGGACACCCACCCTTGTTTCCTTCGGGTTTTGACCGATCCAGACCACGACGGCCGACACCCGCCACCGGCTTTGTCGTACAGCTGAGTGACACATCGTGCGAGAGCGGGTTCGCAATCCGTCACCCACACGCACTCACTCGCGCTCACCGCTCGGTACCCCCCGCGACACCAGCCACAACCAGCACAGCCACAGCGATGAGCGCTCCGAGCACGTGCACCGGCTCCGCCACAACACGCGCAATTGAGCCCGCCCTTGCCCGAAAAGGAAGGGAAGGGGAAAGAAAGAAAGAACAAAATCGAGCTTCAGCCTCGCCCAGCGTCAATGCTTACAATCCTGCACGCATCGATCGGGCTGACTCGATGGCGGCGGGAGGCGCAGCACACACACATCCCCATTGAGACACCCGTCAATGCCCGCGATACACCACACGGTTACAATCATTCGCAGTCACGGCCATTTCCCATGCCCAGGGGGCGGGGGAGGGGGAGGGGGAGTGTCTGCTGTGGGAAGTGAGGAAGTCCACAGGGAGATGCAGCCTGGCCAGCCAGCACAGACAGGCTGGCTGGTGGTGGCTGTGCACCGTGCATGCCTGCTGACGATCCACCCAGTCACCATCGATCCATCCATCCACCCATCCACCCGTGCACATCGGCGGCACTCCACAAGCTGGGGGAAGTGGGCAGTCAGGGCGTGGTTCTGATCAAGGTTGCGACGTCTCCGCCGTCCCCACCGAGCCTGAACGCCGGAAAAGGTAGTTTTCTAGACTTCTCTCATTCTCCCCCCCCCCCCCCCCCCCACCGCACAGCAAGGCCCGAACTCCGCTCTAACATACAGAGTGTAGCCACGGCGCGGGAAGCTCTAATCAGGTAGGCCCAGCCGCACAAAAACACACACCACGGATAAGCGCGGCGACCCTCCCCCGCCCAGCGGCGACGGAACACGATGCACAGCAGGCAGCCAGAGCAGAGCTGTTGCCCGCGGAGGTGTGCAGCCACGCACAGCCTCGTCGTGGCCTCCGCATCCGCTTGCCCCCCCCTCCCCCGTCTCTGGCCTCCGACCGAGACAAACGGAGCACGGACGACGAGCGGCGACGACAGGACGACGCACCGCGCAGCCTCCCGAAGCCGCTGGTCCGCATCCGGCCGGCAAACGTGCGTAGGTACGTGAGGACACGACTATGGGAAACGCGACGAGGACCGGCCTGCCCGCGTTCCCGCCTCATCCGACCGGATCTTTACGGCTCTCCGTTTCCTCCCAAAGCGGCGCAGCGAGCGACTCTGTTCCCTCCCCACCCCCCCTCCAACCCAGGTTTTGCTCGTCCAACCGTTGGTTTCGGGCGGTCCTTGAACCTAAGTCGGCCGCTCAACCGAAGCTTGCTGCTGAGCCCCGGCGAGTGACTAGCCATGACCGTGTCTCGAGGCCGGACTGACTCCAGCCACCACTGTTAGATACATACATACATACATATGTAAGATACCCACAACGGAAAAGAGGAGAAAAAAGAAAGAAAAAAAAAGAAGTCAGCCAGCCCATCCATATATCTAGGGCCATCTGGTTGTGGTATGACGCCGTGCATGGGAGGGGGGACAGGGGCTTGGCTGAGCATTCGCCTCGGGCTCTCGCTAGATATGTGCGCCCAAGCTCAAGCTCACTCACATCTGTATGCCGGTTGGCTCGGATTCGACTCTATCCGCTCTGCTCGTACTCCGGGGAGGGGTATGATAGATAAAAGTCCGTATGCAAGCTTACGTGATCATGATCGATGCCGGGCCGCTTTCTATCTATCTACTGTACATGGCCGGTTGAAAGCTAAGCTGTGTATGTAGTACATACGTAAGCTGATGGAATTGATTTGCGAGCAAGCTGTGTTTCCTTCCTTCCTTCCTTCCTTCCTTCATTCTTTGTTTCTGCGTTTCGTCGTGAAAGAAGCACGAGCTATCTATGTGCCGATCGCCAGAGAGCTATGTATGTACATAAGCTAGATAGCCAATCTTTGTTTCGCTCGAGGGGAGATGATGGATCTGCGTGAGCGCAGCTTGCGTGCTTTGCCGTGCCTAGCTACCACGATCTAACTAAGCACCTGGAGGCGAGTAACTGGAGTATATATCTAGATAGAGCGAACCCCATCGCGAGCCCGGTTGGCGAGAGGGAGGGAGGGAGGGAGGGAGGGAGTGTGTGCGTGGACGGTGAATGAGACGGGGAATCGTTTGAACCGCGTCCCAACGGAGATGGGGGAATCGGGGGGAATAGAAGGAATTATTTATTTTTTGTAAATCATCGAACGCAGGGAGAGAAAAATAAAAAAAAAAATAAAAAAAAAAGAGAGAGAGAGAGAGAGAGAGACAGAGATACGTTCGAATCGAGAGGACGGGCTGGCTGTACGCCGTACCGGATGTAGTGTAGGCTGAGATGGACCCAATCCCAGCGATATCTACGTGGCATTTGTTTGCAAAGGCATTTTATTCTGGAGCGAGTGCCTTTTCTTTCTGGTCTTTCGAGGTGGCAGAGCAGCGACCAGGAATGAAACGATCAGAGAACGGGGTGCGGAACAGCGAGCGGTTGGCCCCCTGATCTGACACCCCTCCCACCCTCCCACCCTCCCCCTCATCGATCGTCGTCCACGTCCCTTATTTGTTTTTCCCCCCTTCTTTTCTTCTCTCTCTCTTTCGCTGCAATGTTTATCTATCAAGTAGATTGGGAACAGATACGGTAGCGCAGAGTACGTGGAGAAGACATATACTAGTCGTTAGATTGTTTGCCGAGCTGCATTGCGAACGAACGAACGAACGAACGAGAAATCCGCACCGCGGTCGTCCCTCCAGGCACGTTATTGGAGGGGAATCCTCACACGTACCCGGCAGCGCGCCGAGTGCGGGAGGGCGTGTACGCACGCACCAGTACACTGCGGCACAGCAGCGCCCAGATGATCTGGCCGCCCAGTCCGCCCGGTCCGCCCGCGCCGTGGCTTTCGGTCGGCTCGGCCGTGAAGGGTGGAGCTCTGCATGTACCTGCATTCGCCGCCATCTATTTTTCCTCGCCTGGCAGTTAGGGCGGGAAGTCGAGCAAGCAAGCAACCCGGAGCGAGCGAGAGAGCGAAGCGGGAAGACGGAGCGCGAGCTGGAACCCGCAGCCGCTGGGGAGTGGTTGAGGAGTCGCGAGCGGGCGAGCGATCGTTGGCTGTGCGATGTCTTGCTCGAGTGTCTGGCTGCTGCTGGCGCTGCTGGCCACCGCAGACCGCAACACATGTACGGCATGACGGGGACGAGCGAGCAGCATGCCAGCCGATCACCTGCGTGCGCTGGTGTGATAGGAAGAGAAGAGAAGAGAAAAGAAGAAAAGAAAAAAAAACGAGGTTTTTATGTACCCCACAGTCGTTGGTGATTGGACCAGCAAAGGAAGAGATCTCCCGAAAGGGGAGGGAGGGGAGGAAAATAGGAATTCAGCCCTCTTTTTCCGAGGTGAGAGACGGAGAGCGCGTGGTTCGTCCTCCCTGCCCCGCTGTCTGCAGCGGGCGAACAACGTTTCGGTCGAGCGCTCTTCGTTCTCGTTCTCCGACACCCCTCCTTTTGAGGTGGCTGACTACTTTTCTTTTCGGCGTCGCTGGTTTTGGGGGGCCATCACGGAATTGGCTGCGCGGTTACCTCACACTGCTGCTGCTGCTGCAGTGGCGCCGTGCGAGATGCGTGCGTGCGTGCGTGCGTGCGGTGCTACTACATAGCTGCCAGCAGCTAGATGTAGATACTGGCACGGAGCCGTGTATGATATCTGGAGACTCCAAAAGGCGGGTATGTGGGTGCATAGAGGAAGATAGGAAAGGCGTCAAAGTGCATCGACGAGCCAGCCCGAGCACGTCCAGACACAGCGCCCGGTGGACAGACGATCGAGGCACGGCTGGTCGTTGTTCATTGGCGGATTGGTGTGCGATTGCGTTCGGGCCAGGCGAGGCTCGCTGACCAGCCAAGGCGGTTCCTGGCGGTGATGGTGCTGATGATGATGCTGACGCCGATGCTGATGCTGGCTGGCCGGCTGGCTGGCCGAGTGTGACTCTCCTCCGCGCCGCTTGAGTCGAGACGGAAGAATTCGGCGGTGAATTGGCTTGGGAGGGTCCGGCTGCCGTTCCTTCTCTCTTCGGTGCTGTTCTTCAGGCGAGGCCCAGCAGGCCCAGTAGACCAAGCCCGCTCTCGTGTCCCTCCATCGGGCCTCCCGTCTTCGTCTTCGTCTCTGTATCTGTCTCCGTCTCCGCCTGTCTTTGTCTCCGTCCTTCCCGCTCGCCGCCTGTCCATCCGTCTCGTCCTCTGCAGCTCGGCCTTTCGCCGTGTTCTGGGCTGTCGCCGTGATCCTGAACCCCTGCGCGCATGAGTACATATTTGTGGACGGACATGGAGGTTAATTGGCAGCTAATTTATCGCTGGGGGCCGGAGATGCCGCTGAACAAACCCGTGGGATGGGCGAGCGAGCGACCGAGAGAGAGTGTGAAGGTGATGATGATGATGGTGATGATGATGGTGATGATGATGATTCATTGGGCCTGTCGGATCATGGCGATATTATGAACAGAGAGTGTGTGAAGGAGTGACGGAGAGAGAGGAGGGAGAAGGCCTGCGCCGAGTGACAGGACGAACCCAGAGAAGCCGGTCGCGTCGTCTCGTCTGATGCGGCCGGCCACCGTGCTCGCATGCCGTGCTATGTATGTAGCAGCTGCTTGCTCCGCCAGCAGCTACCGTACTCCCCAGTGTCTGCTCCACTCTCGAGACTTACGTGCGATGTGCTTTTCCAGCGCCGCACCGTCGCCTTTTGCTTCTTCCGCGAGGCCGCGCGAACGGTACATGATGTACGCACGGCCTCATGTACCTAAAAAGCACCCACATCTATCAGTGCCACACATCCGCAAAAGAAACTGACTAAGCCGGCAACCTTGTGCGGCTAGTCCCAGCGTCCGTGGTCCCCGAGGTGCTTGCCCTGCCAAACTACCCCCCCCACCAGTGACCACAGGAACTATTCGCCGTATCCCCACGAACGTCCAGCACCTGACACTTGAACCCTCCGCACGTCCCGCTTCTCTTCTACCAAACCAGCTCAACGGCCATCCAAACTCTCGTCATTCATACCCCCCAGCCCTTCCTCTTCCTTCAACTTCCTCCCCCTCTTCAACCTCCCCCAACATCTTCCTCCTCAACCTCTTCTAAACCTCCCAACTGCTCTCTAATCCTCCTCGACCCTCCCACTCAACTTCTCCCTGCTCTGGCCTTTCTGCCAGACCTGCAGCCCACCGGATCCCAGACTTCGTTGACCACCCGAAACAACAACTGCGAACTCGAATCCCATTCAAACTGTCCCGCTCTGCCACCGTCACCATCCGCCATCTCATCCTCTCCGTTGTCAGAACGAGGGAAAAAAAGAAAGGTGCGTTTTGAACCCACCCACCCACCCAACGCCCAACGACCCCCCTCCCCAGCTGCATGCATCCACCTCACCTCACCCCACCCATTCCCTAACCCTCCCACTCTCCCACTCCCCCATTCACACTCGCACTCCCCATTCGCGCTCACCCTCCCCTCCAAACATCTATATACTCATATCCTTTCTCTCTCCTCGGCAGCTGCTTCTTCGACTACAAGTAACACCGATCTCTCTTGCGCTTTCAACACCCATCAGTCCTGCACATCTATCCGTCCCTCGATCCTGTCAACCGAACAACCGATCGTCTTCTCCTGAAACCGTACCTGCCGACGGTTACTCCACCTTCTCGCACGTTGTCACCACACGCACACGGCCCTCCCATAAGGGATGAACACAGAGTCGCAGCAGATACAACACATACAACAGCAAATACAACAGCAGCAGCTTGGCCACCACCGGCGGCAGCAGCAGCAGCACCTGAACTCTGCTCGGACAGAACCACACGACACGATGCACAATCCTCCCGCGAAGCGCAAGGTCGTCTGCGTCCCACAGGACAACCTGAGGGAGTTCCACAGGCATCTGCAGGGCAGGAAGCCGAATACCGACTTCCGTTTCCGCCCCTCGGTGAGCAACAGCTCCCTTTTGGCCCGGCGCGCGAACACGAACAGGGATCAGCTCGCTGCGTCCACCTCTGGTTCGCTCATTCCCACCAACGGCAACTTTGTAGACCTCGTTACTCCTGCCCCTCCAACGCCCCACGAGCACAGAGCCGACTCGGGGTATATTTCCGGACCGACCACCAACTCGTCGGGCCACAGCATCACCAATGCGTCGCCCGTCGTCTCCGCCAAGACCCACCCCCACGCGTTGTTTCCCGCCCGTGGCACCATCCCGGCCACCGCCTCCCCCTCCACCGTCACCGAGTACAAGTCGGCCATGGAGCAATCTGCAGAGCTGATGTTCTTCTACAAGTACGTGAGCAAAGAGTTCACGTACGACTCTCGCAAGGCTCGCCACCAGCTGAAGCCAGTCATGCGCCGCGCACTCGACAGGATGGAAGACCGCCCAATGGTCGACAAGTTCTTCTTGCACGTCAACTTCAAGAACGGCACCATCCGCGGTGAGCACCGCCGCCAGCGCCTTCACAAGAAGCCAGGCGAGCGCAAGGTCGACCTCCTCCAGGCGACCTACGAGAGCAGCGACTATTTCTCGAGGAACGAATAATGAGCGTTTCGTCTCCCTCCACCATTTGCTTTGGGTTTTCCTTTGTATGGGTCTCCTTTGGGCTTGGTTCACATATATCTCGGCGCATCTGTTTTGGGGCGGCGGAGTTTTTGGAGGACGAATGTTTTGTTTGCTTCCTCTCCTGTCATACTACAACGGGGCGCGATCTGGTGTTGGAAATTTTGCTGCACTAATTTTTTTCCTTTTTTTTTCCGCTTTTTTTTTCCCCTCCTTTCTTTTTTTCTATTCTCCTTTTCTTTTTCTTAATCGTCATTTGTGTACTAAACTTTGTTTCTTATGTACCCCCTCCCCCACCTCGCCACTGGCGGTCTGCTTTTCTTTTTTGGGTTCTCGACACCACCCTAACCTCTGCTCGCTGCTGGGAAGCCCGCCACATCCCCGCCTGTTTCCTTTGTGATATCCCGCATTTGGGTCACCACTTGCTGTCATAGCCTTTTCCCTTATTCTCCGCCGTGCTGTTTGTTCGGACGTCCCGTGTATTTGGATAGGGCGCATCATTATGTTTTTCAGCTCCCGGTGTCCTGTTGTGTATGCTGGTAGGAGGCTTTTGGCTGTGGTGGAAGGCGTTCGGTCCGGTCTGGCGTTTCTTTGGGGTTGGGTTTCGATCAGCGGCGTTCCTGTCTTTGTATCGGTTGGTCGGGAGGAGAAGGCGGGGACCGTTGCGTCTCGTCTGTGGCATTTGGTTCCTCTACAGGGGGTTCGGGGTTGCCCCGCCAGCTGCTGGCGAGGAGGCTGTACAGTGTGGAGGACAATCGGGTACATATTACCAGCAATAAGACGTCGTTCAATCGATCAAGGCGGACGGAAGCAGGCGGATGCGATGTGATGTGGACGCCAGCCGACATGAGCGGTTTCCAAGAAAGGCGAGTCGCAGTCCAGCGTTATCGCTATGCGCTCGGCGTGCTCGGTAACATCCTGGGCACGTATGTAGATAGATGTCGAGGCGTGCAACCCTCCGCCGCGTGCGCTGACTACCGATCGAGAGCACTCCGTCTGCATCGGGGGACCGGGGACCGGGGCGATCGGCGTTCGAGACATGTGAACTGCGCGAACCCGCCAGTGCTCCGCTCCGCTTCACGCCAGCTCCAGCTCCAGCTCCACGGCCGACTCCCCGTTTGCTCTCCTTCTGCTCTCGCACACAGGCATCTACTCGCCGTGAATACATCGCGCGGAACTTACCGTCCGAGGCGAAAAAAAAGATGCAATGACGTCATCGGAGCCTTCCACTGCTTGCCGCCGCGTGCGCGTGAGGGGGGGGGTGTGGCGGGCGAGATGTGTGGGGTTGGACGATGGGCTGTGGATGGATGGATGGATGGATGTCGCGCCTCGTTCAGGGACACACGGCGTGGCGCTGTGGGTGCGTGTGTTGTGTGTGTGGGTTGCCGACAGGGGAGGGGGGTGTGGGTGGGTGACTAATCCGGCAGCCCCTGTGCGGCAGAGGCGCGACGGACCCGTCAGCCGTGCTTGGCCGACTTGCACTCTATGTATGTAGCTGTCTAGAAGTGGGGGAGAGAAGCGGGCGTCGTTTGTAGGCTGCGACGACGTACCCGGCTAGGTATGTATGCATACGACGGGATTTGTAATGTGGGACCCCGGGGGGGGGAGTGTGCTGCGCCGATCGCTAGGGAGGAAAAGTGGCGCGAAATGTCATGCGATGTGCACTCGTCTCCACCGCCATATGTATGATATGTACCAAGTATGTACGTTTACTGCACGTATGTATGTACTACATAGTACTCTACATGTGGAAGAACGGCCGGGCTCCCCCGTTTCTTCCTGCCACCCGGCTAAGACGGACAGCCGTCAGGCCGTTTCCGGCTCCCCACCCATCCCCACCATCCCCCCCCAGCTGTATGTCCCCGCCTCCCCGCCTCCCCGCCAACCCATCGCAACCACCATCACCATCACCATCACCATCACCATCACCATCACCATCACCACCACCATCACCATCACCATCACCATCACCATCACCACCACCATCACCATCACCATCACCACCACCATCACCAACCCAATTTCCCCCACTAACTCCTTAGCTACCTACCTATCTACCTATCTATCTATCTACATCTGTATAGATGTACTCCGCACCAGGCCAGTGATTAGCGTCAAGCCAAGCCCAGTGTGTGTGGACGTGTATCTATCTATGTATCTACACATGTATGTAGACTATATAAGTGTGATATGCAGGGCGCCAGGAACGGGTTCTTCACTCACCTCATATTTTCCCTTTCCCTTTCCCTTTCCCTTCACTTTCGTGTCGGACCGGGGGGAGCAGAGAGGGAAGCGCAGTTAATCTGTTCGGGCGAAGTCAGCGCCATGTAGTTACTCTACTTCCTGGTACCTACATGTTTGCCGGCACGAAGGCAGGTGTACCCTCCCTACATAGGTACGTGCTCTAACTACAGCGGGGCACGGCAGGTACATACGGCGGCGTGGTGTGGGTTTCTACATATCATAGCAGGGAATTCCCCCCGCGGAATCGAGTGTCAAATAAAACAAATCAAAATAAAATAAAAAATATATCTACAAAGAATACGCGATCGCATGGAGGCGGGACGTGCTGGAATTACGGGCGCGGTAGCTCTGGCCGGTGCGTGCGTTCAGGGCGCTACGTCGTCTGGGGCGTGATTACTCACGTTTTCCCGGGCGCGACCCGTCGACGTCGGGTGATGCGCTATGTCTCCACCGCTGGACCGACCGCCATCACGAAAACCTCCAGTACTTATGCAGAGTAATACTGCGCAGAATAGACTACATAGCAGGAACCACCAGCGGCTATCGTACAAGCAAGGAAACACCGTTTCGGAACCCCCCCCCTAGTACTCCGCAACCCACAGCGCCGCCATGCCCATTCCTGTGCCGATGCACATGCTGGTAAGCCCGATCGCACCGCCCGTGCGCTTCAGCTCCGTCAGCAGCGTGCTGACCTGCCGTGCGCCCGTGCAGCCCAGCGGGTGTCCGAACGCGATCGCACCGCCCTTGGGGTTGATCTTCTTCTGGTCGAGGCCGAGCTCGTTGGCGCACCAGAGGCACTGCGACGCGAAGGCCTCGTTGATCTCGAAGATGTCAACGTCGTCCTTACTGAGCCCGGTCTTCTCGAAGACCTTGGGGATCGACGCCCAGGGGCCGATGCCCATGAGCAGGGGCTCGACGCCGGCGACGGACGCCGTCACGAACTTGCCCACGATCTTCTGTCCGAGCTTCTCGGCCGTCGAGCGCTTCATCAGCAGCACCGCCGCGGCGCCGTCCGAGATCTGCGAGGCGTTTCCGGCGTGGATCGAGCCGTCCTTGGCGAACGCCGGTCGGATCTTGCCCAGCGCCTCGGCCGTCATCCCGGGCCGCACGCCGTCGTCCTTGGCGACCGTGACGCGCGCCTTCTCGCCGGTCTTGGGGTCCTCGAAGTCGACCTCGAGCGGCCAGATCTCGTCGTTGAACAGTCCCGCCTTCTGCGCGGCCTCGGCCTTCTGGTAACTCGCGGCGGCGAACGCGTCCTGGTCCGCCCTCGTCACACCCCGGTCCTTCGCCATCTTCTCGGACAGCACGCCCATGGGAACCTTGCACTCCTTCGCCACCTGGACTCCGTTCAACAGCTCCGAGAACTCCGACACCGCGCTGGGGCCGTAGTTATTGGTCATGCTCTCGACGCCGGCGCCGATGCCGACTTCGATGATTCCGGCGGTGATGGCACTGGCGATGTCGACGCACGCCTGCAGGCCCGACGAGCACTGGCGGTTGGTGGCCTTAACGGCGGTGGTGACGGGGAAACCTGCGACGAGTGCCGCGGCACGGAACTCGGTCGCGCCACCGCCGGGCGCGAGCACGTTGCCCACGCTGATGTCATCAACCGCCGCCGGGTTGATCCCGGACTTCTGGATTATGCCCTTGAACACGCCGACGAGCAGGTCGGACGCCTGCGTGTCCTTGAAGCCGCCGCGGCCGCCTTTTGTGAGCGCCGTGCGCAGCGCACAGGTTACGACGATCTGCGAGGTAAAAAAACAAAAAAAGTCAGTGTGTGTGTGTGCCGTAGGCTGGTAGATGGAAGTAGCACGCACATCATCGGGGTTCTTCTGGAGCAGGCGGTCGCGAGGAGTGGTGCCAGCGAGCTGGGAGGTAAGGTTAGAGAGGCGGGCGGTGACTGCAATCACGTCTCATCAGTGTCCAGCCCTTCTCCATCGCGCAGTGGGAACTTACCTCTCGACATGTTTTGTAGGTATTTCGGGGGAGATGAGAAAAGAAATACTCGGGGGTAGACGTGAGATGAAGGGGATAAAGAAAAAAAGATTTTAGCTGGAGGGGCAAGAGCAGGTCTTATGGGCTCGCGAGACCGAAAAACCCACGAGCATGTGGGAGATCATCGGATCTGGCGAGAGTCGTCACACAAAACATGTGAACGACAGCCGACTGCCTCGGCCGGTCTCACGTGATCCCAATTTTTCCAGCCATCAGATGCCACGACTGTGATCTTCTGACCATTACTGTCTCGGACCTGTTGTAGCATGTCCTCTGCTTGCTTAGTCAGTCCTCGTGACTACCACTGCTATATATGGGCAGTGGCGTCATATCGTCACAAGACAACCATCACATCTTCACATCACCCATTGACAGGACCGTTCTGCTGCCGATAGATAGAGCAGATAGAGTAAGGAATGTATCCACGCGTAAAGAGGCCGACAAGTTGCCTCAGCGCGCAAACCAAATCGCCACGCCCCGGGTATCTTAACCCACTAAGTATGGCACCTGCGTGAATTTCTCGCTTGGCTTTCACATGCAACCCTGCCAGATGAAAACCAGAACACGCCAGCTATCTACCCATCCTATCCAGTATCTACACCCTGGCTTGATACTCCGGATGCAGTTACAAAAGATATATGACATCGGCAGTAGAGGGTTCCCAGGAAAGTCGTAAATCTCCAGCCGCAAACTCTTGACTCCACCACTCAGTCGTCACCGTCGTCCACCGCCTCCTCCTCTTTTCCTTCTTCTTCGAGCACTTTCTTCACCTGCCCATCACCGAGCTCGCCCCACTCGACATCGTACTCGGCCGCTACGACTTTGATCTCCTTCCTCAGCGCCCTTCCCTGATCCACGAGTTCCTCCCACCGCCCGAGGTCGAATCCTTTTTGCGCGTAGAGCTTCAACTGCCGCTTGCTCACCGTGATGTGCCGCATGCTGCGGTAGCCGACTTCTCGATTGTGATACAGGAACCACAAGTATCCCGAGATCACGGTGGCGAGGCCGACGAGATACGGGGCGGGCTCCATGACATTCCCCAGCCCAAAGGGGTGTAGAACTTCAGGAACCAGACGGTGCCCCAAGTGGCCGAACCGCCGAACCCGGCCATAGCGACGTGCTAGGCACTTCGATGAGCGAGTCTGTCGCACTGCTCCTTTAGATCGTTGTATAGCTTGATATCTCCGGAAACCACCAGTAGTCGCCGGCTTCGGTCGCGGCGGACCACCGTACCACCTTGGAGTCGCTGGCGTCCGGAACGTAGTCCCGGAGGGTGATACCTCGAGGCCGGGTTATGCCCTTTTTCTCGAGTGGTTGGCGCGGGTGGATCAGCAGCGCCAACGGCTAGTTTGTCGCCGCCGACAAGGGCTCCGTGTTCTGTGGGCGGAGCGGGAGCCGGACCTTTAGGAGCCGGGAGGAAGTCGAAACAAGCTCTCCTATTGCATTGCATCATCAACTCTGCGACAAACGGGACGACGTACAGTACCATTTGTCCGGGCAATACGAGACTATGGTGCTGATCAGGCGGTGCCTTGCCATCACTATCCCTGTGCCATACTGATTGCACTCTCGCCAAATTTTCGATGCCATTCTTTCCCGCGCCAGAGTCCAGCCTCCGCTCCCTGCTTCCCCTCTTCTTCCCTGAAGCGTTCCTTCTCAGTCTTTTCTCCGCCCGTGACGGGTCTGAACTCGCCGCGCCACCCGGAAGGAATCGAGAAGAATCTCAATTAGGGATGGAAGGAGAGCACAACCCAACCATGGTGAAGAAGCGACTTCACGGTTTGCCGTGTTGTCGCGTGGGATGCTTCTCGTCGAGTGACGTGTCGATGCTGGAGGAGAAGCGTGCACAGCCGCTCTGTAGGGGTTTCGAGTGTATCGAACGATCGCGAGAGGGTGGCCCGGCTCGCCATTCGAGATGAGAAGGCTGTACGAAGGAGGAATGAGCGTATCCGGGGAAGCGCTGAGGTCTCAGGAGACGGGATGGGTGATGGTAAACAATGGTCAAGTATGTACCCGGGTGTGACGTCGGCGGCTGAACCGGGTTGCTGCAACAACGAGGACATTGTTAATTGGCCCAAGACAAGGAGCCTCGATTCAGCGAATGCCAATCATGGACGCATGGGCCATGAAGAACCGACGCGCCCCCCGACGCGCTGTTTCTCCTACGCTGCTTGCATCTTATTTACTTCGCTCCGGTCTACTCCATCAACTGGGAAGTACACAGTGTAAATACAATCTTTTCTAAGGAAGAATTCCTGCAGCGAACAGATTTCGTGCGGTTTCTGATTCGCACGGTAGCGCGGAACATCTCCCGGCCAAGAATTCCCAAGCCAAACAGCGGGCGGGGGGGCTTCGGTCTCCAGACGTACGTGCGTAGCGATTGAGAATGTTTGACTCGACGGCGGGACCAAACGGTCGGGCGGGCTTGTCTATCCTCTACTCCAGAATAGATAGCTACCGGAGGTAGACACGGCAATTGGGTCTGCAATTGGAGCTCCCCGAAATGACGGAAGAGATATGTCATCGTGACGATCGAAGAGCTTGGACCAGGCGCGGTCCGGCCTTGTAAACTTGCAGTTCGAGAGCACCACCACTCTCCATTGCTGTCTGCGCTCACGAGCTTCTTGTCCGCTTGCGGCTGGTACGTGTGAATATCCGGCGCAGTAACTCTAAGTCCTCACGGGAGCCGTCGATGGGTTAGGGAGAGACGCCCACTGGGACGTGGGAGTCGAGCGAAGGGTGGTTGCTACCCAATGCGGAATGGTGAACCGCAGCCTCCTCCGTCACCGCTGACATCACAATTTCATCACTCGCCCACCCCTTGCGTGGACGGACACTGGGGGCTAATATAAGAGCTCACAACACACTCAGACATCCTCTCGACACACCCCATCTATTCCTACTCGCGGAAAACATTTCCATACATCTATTCACCTAACCCACCTACACACCCTACGAAAAGAAAAGTAAAAAAGAACAAGCACACAGAATGTCGAACTCTCGCAAGCACGCTGCTGAAGACACCTACGAAGCTCAGGACGGCGGCAACGCCGGCCACCGGGTCCGCAGCGACAGCAGCTACGTCAGCGACGACCAGCGCAAGACGGGAGGTCCGCAGGTGGTGCGCGACGAGGATGCGGATCTGGGCGCCGACGCCGCTCCCGGTAGCGTGACCAACAGCGACGCACAGCTGGGTAAGTACAAACGCCCCTTGGGGGCAGATGGATGGACGGATATGGCGTGAGTGGAGCTGATGAACCGTGCGACGGGCCGCAGAGCGCGACGAGAAGGAGGCTATCGATACGAGGAATATCCTCCCCGGCGCCGAGAACAAGGGGATCCAGACGCGTGGAGTGGAGAAGGACTACAAGGAACCCGGTGACGAGGAGGGCTTGCCTGGCAGGGGAGATTCGGGGAGCAGCAGTCTGAGGACGGGGACTATTTGAATGCATTGTGGCCGCGTGATTCAGAATAGCCGAATCTAAGGGTTCCTCCGCATAAACTCTTATTTCTGCTCGATGTGTTTGAGCGAAACGAATGAAGAATGGAGACGCCTCATGTCGCCATGTGAAGTAAACATGTTGCGTGTTCGAGTGACATCGTATGGACATTGGCTCTGCTGGGAACATCACGCCATGAATGACGAGACACGCTCCCATGCCCCGGCATAGGTGCATCACAATCGAGGGGAAGGAGGGTGAAGGAGAATTGGTGTGGATATAATTAGGTCGATTTCAGTTTCGCATGCGTACGTAAGGAAAGCCTTCGCGGACAAGCCATTATATAACCGAAAGTTCTCGCTATCTGCCAACATTCTGATACCATAACAACAAATGCCCATCCTTAATACTCTGGCTAGTAGCCCCCTATCATCCGCCAGCAATCGGTCCTTCAGTTCGCCTTCTGGCGCAGAACCAAGTCCAGCGCCGGCGACTCGACGGAGACGACCTGACCCTTATTCTTCCTGACCACAACCCTATCTATCTGTTGCCCGTTATATATCATCGTCTGTCCAGTCAGTAACCAACTGACACAAATGGTGGAAAACACGTCCACGCTCCCAAGCGGAGCGTGAACTGTGTTGTCGTATTCGTAGACAAGCCTCCAGTCCTCCTTCTCGGTGTCCCCGTCGACATGCACGATTTCGGACGGATAGAGTCTCAAGCCCCGGGCAATCCCCGTCTCGTTCAGGTGCTGCATGATGTCGACGCCCCTGGCCACCAACTCGTCGATCCGCAATCCGTTACCGAGCTGGTCCATCGCGAGCTCGATGGTGCTGTTGCCCGAGGAGAACCGTCCCGTGTAGCCCGCGCTCACAACCTCCTGCATGGTGGCCTTCTCGACGGCGGGGAAGACTCTCGCGAGCAGCGCCTCAGCTAGGACGACAATAGCCGTGCTCGCCAGTTCGCCTTCACCGACAAAGATGGTGAAGCCAATGTCCGAAGAAGGGATCAGTCCCAACAGGCTGGTGAACCCGGGGAGGTAACCGCCCTTGGTGTAGAGGTCGACGGTCCGCACGCGGGAGAGCCTAGAGCTCCGGACGATTTCCCAGGGAAAGCCGACGGCGGTGTCGATGTCGGTGCCGAAGGTGATGGGCTGCAGCCATGCGTTGATTGTGGCCTGCGGCAGGAGGTGGGG